>JAAGKN010000930.1_pt1 | contig 114421 bp, 119 predicted proteins | sample 6206371 | NCBI WGS metagenome assembly JAAGKN01 (sample SAMN11533720, study PRJNA540317) | gut metagenome | isolation source: fecal pellets from male and female animal of same cohort | host: Peromyscus leucopus | place: USA:CA | collected 2017
GTCTACTTTTTCTTGACTACTTCAGCAATTTGCATCTCTTTTATTTATTTACTTAAATCCCAATCAATTTCCTTTATATTATTCTTTTTTAAAAAGTTATTAGTCTTTGAAAATGGTTGACTTCCAAAGAAACCAGATCTAGCACTAAATGGTGATGGATGAGCACTTTCTATAACCAAATGACGATAATTAGTTATAAACTGTTTTTTACTACGAGCAAAATTACCCCATAAAATAAATACCACCGGTTCTTCTTTTTCATTTAAAGTTTTAATAATATAATCAGTAAATAGCGACCATCCTAAATTAGAATGACTATTGGGCATATCTTTTATAACCGTTAAAGTACTATTTAGAAGTAATACACCTTCCTTAGCCCATTTCGTTAAATCTCCTTCTTTAGCAGGAGCAATTCCTAAATCATCTTGTAACTCAGCATAGATATTTCTTAGACTTGGTGGCAATTTTATCCCTTTTTGAACAGAAAAAGATAAACCATGTGCTTCGCCCTTACCATGATATGGATCTTGTCCAACAATTACAACCTTTGTATCTTTATAACTAGTTAATTTTAAAGCATTAAAAACATTTTCCTTTAAAGGATATATCGTCTTAGTCTTATATTCATTATCAATTATATCTAAAAACCTTCTAAATCCCTTGCTTTCAAACACTGTCGAAAGTTTTTCATCCCAATCATTACCTATCATAAAATACCTCCACCATCATTGTAACATACTTTTATCTATTTTTAAGTATTTTTGCTTCTTGATTTTCCATCATCAATTCAGAAAATTCATTCATTAAATATTCACTGTATTTCATCATTTTAATAATTCTTAATTCCGCTAAGCCATAACCACTTCGAAGTAATAATCCGATTATTCCCGAATTCATTTTTTCAATTCTTATTTTACTCTTAAGTTGCGATACCACTTCTGGATTACGAATTAACATATCGACAAACTGTGAAGTATAACGATAAGGATCGGTAACAAATAAATATTCATCAACACAATCTCTTCGATCATGTAAATATCCCCACATAACTTCAACACCAGAATTATACATAATTATTCCCCCTAAAAAGTACAATTATTATAACATTTAATAAAATTAAGGCAAGAAAAAAGATTAAACTTACTTTAACCTTTATATAAAACTTTTACATCTCCACACATCGTAGTAGCTTTTAATTCTCTTCTCTTAGCGATGTTGATATTATTATTATCAAAAGAATCAATATGATCTTGTTTAACTCTTCCACACATTGCATTCAAATCAGCATTATAGTTTAATATTGAATTAGCAATATCCAGTTTAATATCTCCACACATCGTTTTAAGTTTTGCATACAACATATCAACATCTTCCATCAATATATCTCCTTGCATTAAATGTGCTTCAATACTTTCAATAAATGAATTCCTAACAATTAATGAACCTGAGTTACTAGAAACATCAAAAGATAAATCATTTACATTACGTGGAATAACAAATTCAACATCTTCCGTCTCATCACTACCACAATTACTAATAGTAGTAACATTACCAGAAACAATTTTACCATTAACAATCGTGATATTACTACCCGAAACAATCGAAATATTACTTGCCGAGTTAATAACCATACCACCTATCCTAATCGTTGTATCATTACCTGATTTCTGACTAACTTTAATACCATTATCTTTTTCTTCTACTTCAAGATTTTCACCATAATATAATTTAGGAACTAAAATATTATCACGATAAATAGTTATATTACCTGTATTCATTTTAAATTTAATTTTCTTTTCATTTGGTTTTAATTCATATTCTTTCATAATTTCCCCCTACTTGTGATATGTTTCATTATTTAATATTTTAAATGAACGATAAATTTGTTCTAATAGAATAGCTCGAAATAAACCATGGGGAAAAGTATTCTTTCCAAAGGATAATCTATAATTAGATAATTCTTTTACCCGTTCATCTATTCCATTAGAACCACCAATAACAAAAGTTATATTAGCATAATTCATCAACCAATTATCTATTTTATTCGATAATTCAACACTAGTCAAGTTATTACCATCTATTTCCAGTGTAACTATAAAATCATTATTTTTAAGATTTCTTAAAATCAAATCTCCTTCACTTTTTATATCACTATCTTTAAGTTCTGTAATACTTAATTTATGATATTTATTTATTCTTTTACAATAATCATTTATCATTAAAGATAAATAATCTTCCTTTATCTTACCAACACATATAATATTAATCATAACTTTATACAATCTACTCTTTCTCTTTGTTTAGCCACTTTGATATTATCAAACTCAACATTATTTTGTTTTAAAGAATCTCTTAATGTTGAAAGGGCTAATTCAGGATCATTATTCTCTTTAGATAAATGGGCTAAAACAACTTCTTTAGTGTTGGGTCCAATAAATTTAGATAAATAAAACGCTGATTGTTGATTAGACAAATGGCCTTCATCACTTCTTACTCTTCTCTTAAGCCAAGCTGGATATCTACCATGCATGAGCATTTCTACATCATGATTACTTTCAAATACATAAAGTGAATGATTAGCTAATTGATCGAATAACTTATGATTTATATAACCAGTATCTGTTACATAAACAAAAGATTCTCCATCCTCTTTAAATATATAACCACGACTTCCTGGCGCATCATGACTTGTTCTAAACACTTCAACTGTCAGAGAATCAAAATATAAAGGACCTTTATCAAAACATAACTTAGGATAATCACTTAAAAAATCTAATTCACTCATCATCTTTTCATCAAGGAACACATAAGGTGTATTATTTTTAAAAAATACTTTCATCGCACCAGTATGATCAGCATGCGTATGCGTTATAAACACATAATCAATCTCAGAAGGACTAACATTTAATTCAGCTAATTTGCTAACGATATATTTATTATTCATTCCTATATCAATAAGAATTTTCTTATCTTTAGTTTGAATAAATGTTGAATTTCCTTCTGAACCAGATGCTAAAACAGATACTAACATTGGAATATTGACTTACAAGGATCCATAGCCGTACCACCATGATACGGTTTACCTTGCCATACTCCTAAATGTAAATGTGTTCCTGTGCATGATCCTGTACATCCCATTAAACCAATTTTTTGTTCTCGTTTAACTTCCTGTCCTACACTAACTAAAATCTTTGCTAAATGCATATATTGAGTAACTATTCCATTACCATGATCTATATAAACAGACAAACCTTCTGATGCATTTTTGTTAGTACTAATATAATAAACGACACCACCACTTACAGCATAAATTGGTGATCCATAACCACATCCTGATATATCAATACCTTGATGTTGTCTTCCCCAACGCCATTTGAATTTAGATGTAATAACAAATGGAGAAATCGTTGGCCAACTCCATTCTGCATTTCCTTGATTAACATAATTATATGTTTGACCTTCTAAAGCTTTAGTACCACGAACCTTTACTTCATTAATTGGTTCTTTAATCGTTTTTTGTTGAACAATATCAAGTGATTGAATTTCACCATTAATATAAGTAATACTTTGCGTAAGTCTTCTTACACCATTTTGTCCCTTTGTTGTCACTTCATCATAATCACTATACTTAGTATTATCTTTTATAACTTCCGTTTTATATGCAACATCAATATCATCAACAACTGTCTTATTATAAACAACACTTACTAAAGGAGAAATAAGACCAACATTGATCTCTTCACCAGGAGTTAATAAAACGTTTGATGAAGTATATTGCGGATTAGCCACTAGTAATTCCTCAATATTCAAATTATGATCATCAGCAATCGACTCTAAATCTTCACCATTCTTTATATTATATTTAGCCTGTTCTTCTAAAGTACCAAATAGAAGATATCTTGATAACTCACTAGTATCATAAAAAATAGTTTCTTTAGTAGAAATTAAATCTTTCTTAATTGTCATTGTCTCTTGAAAATATACTGAAGTAATTACCTCACCAGTTTCTGTAATCTCTTTTTGAAGACCATCTTCATAATCAACCAATTCCTCTGTACCAATAAACGACTTCGCAGTATTATATAAAGCTTCTTCAAAAATATCCTTATCTAACATATATAAATACACTGGCTCTCCTGGTGGAAGAATTTCTCCATCATTATTTATCTTTTGTTCTGTATAAGTTATCGTTGCCTTATATCCTTCTATTGTGAATGGCTCAATATCTTTAATCTCATTATAAATAGTTTCTACATCAACGATATCATCATTATAAGTATACATTTTTGTAATATCCAAACCACTTGGAGGATATACTTTATCAACATTATATCTCTCTTTTATTTCCGTTTGTTCTTCATCGATTAATTTTAATAACTCATCTTTATTTGCTATTAAACCAATTTTCTCACCATTTAAATATAATTGATAAGCTTCAATTGGTGTACCTACAACTCTTGTATCCATTCCGGCAAAGAATAACAAACCTGAAAATATTATTGTAATAAGACCCCCTAATATTTTTCCTTTCATAAATCCTCCTAATTTTCTTGAACATTTTTAATATAATTTCTAAAATTACTAATGTTCTTTTCAAATAAAAGTTCAATAGTTCCCGTAGCACCAGAACGATGTTTTCCAACTATAAGTTCTGATATAGAGATATTATTTTCTTCTACAGCTCCAGCTGGCTTATTATAATAATCGTCACGATATAGGAAAGCCACGATATCGGCATCTTGTTCTATTGAACCAGATTCTCTTAAGTCTGACATAATTGGTCTTTTATTTTCTCTTCCTTCAACATTACGTGAAAGTTGGGCAAGAGCGATAACAGGAATATCTAGTTCCATCGCCATCGTTTTTAAGCTACGTGATATATCTGATACTTCTTGTTGTCTATTACTTCCATATCCAGGACCTCCAGAAATTAACTGTAAATAATCAATTACAACCAAACCAAGGCCTTTGCCAACTGAAGTAAGTCTTCGACACTTAGCACGAATTTCTCCAATCGTAATACCTGGTGTATCTTCAATAAATAAAGGAGCATCTGATAACTCACTCATCGCCTCATTAACTTTTTTCCAATCATCATGATTAAGCTTACCAGTTTTTAGTTTATTACCTTCTACAGCTCCTTGCGCAGATATCATACGCATCATCAATTGTTCAGCACCCATCTCAAGGTTGAATATAGCAACATTTTTACCACTTGAAATCGCTGCATTAGTAGCAATATTTAAAGCAAATGCCGTTTTTCCCATTGCAGGACGAGCAGCAATTATTATTAATTCATGAGGATGTAAACCGCTAGTTAATTTATCAAAATCATAAAATCCGGTAGCAATTCCTGTAACATCCTGATTACTTTTGGCAAGTGCTTCAAGTTGTTCTTTAGTACTTTTAACAACTTGTTCACTAGTTTTAAACTCTCCACTTTTTCGAGCTTTAGTAACAATAAATATATTTTTCTCAGCACTTTCAATAATTGAATTAGTATCATTAGACTCATCTCTTGCCGTATTTTCAATCGTCTCACAAACTGAAATTAAACTACGACGCAAATTCTTCTCTCTAATTATATTAATATATGTTTCAACATTAGAAGCTGAAACAACGGAATCAATTACTTCACCTAAATATTCAACTCCACCAACTGAATTAATTGGTGTAGACTTTTCAATTTCGTTTTTTAGAATAGTTGCATCCATCGGATCTTTTCGTCCATGAATTTCTTTCATAGCATTAAAGATTGTTGAATTCTTTTTGTCATAAAACATATCAGAAGTTAATTCTTCACATATCTTTTCAAGTGCAGTACTTGATATAAAAGCACAGCCCAAAACATTCATTTCTGCTTCTAAATTCTTAGGTTCATCTCTTTTTATTTCAGGCATGTTATTCACTTCCTATTCTATATGTACATTTACTTTAGCAACCACTTTTTTATGTAAGTTAATATCAACAACATGTGTTCCTAAAGAATCAATCGTATGATCACTTACAATTTTCTTTTTATCAATATCATATCCTAACTTTTTAAGTTCATCAGCTATTTGTTTAGACGAAATACTACCAAACATTCTTCCATCTTTTCCAGTTTTAGCTTTAAATTTCAAAGTAACATTTACAAGTTTCTTTTTTAACTCTTCACATTCTGCAATTAAGGCTTCTTCATCATCTGCTCTTTGTTTAATTTCTCTTTCTAGTTTATTTTTATTTTGTGTATTATAAGGAACAGCAAGACCTTTAGCAATTAAAAAATTATTCGCATATCCATCAGATACATCAATCACTTGATCTTTCTTTCCTTGTTTTTTTACATCAGTAAGTAATATAACTTTCATAAAAATTATCACCTAAACTTTCATTACTTATATTATATCAAAAATAATCTATTATTGCATTAAAAAGGAAAAATAAAAAGACATTAGTTATTCTAATATCTTAACTCTAACCTAAGTAAGTTATCTTGGCATATCCATTACCAGAGTTACCTGTCATTGTAGATTTTCCATCATGAGTAGGCATTCCTGTATATGCACCTTTTACATTAGTCCATTTATATCCATTACCATCTATCATTACTGTATCTTTAAATACATAGCCTGAATAGTGGTTTGGCTGACCTGTATGGATTATCTTAGATTGTGTTGATGATTCAGCTACGGCATCACATCCATTATGACCTGAAATAAAGGATGAACCTCCAGCTCCAGAATCGACAGAACCAGAAGTTGCTCCACCACCGCCGCCACCGTAGTAGCCTCCTCCAGCTCCAGATCCCCATTTGGTTCCTCCGTTGCCTCCAACACCAAAATAGCCGGATGTAGCAACATGTCCAACTGCACCACTACCCGAATTTGTAGCTACACCACCAGATGTTTGATTTCCCCCAATTGAAACAACATTTTTACTACTACTAGAATATTTGTTATTTATACCTGAATAACCAATTAATCCGCCAGCCGCTCCTCCATTTGCTTGCATAATATAATTACTTGCTCCGCCGCCTCCTGCCGCTACCATAATTCGTGATTTCAACGATGAAAAATTATTCCAGGTTCCATTAATCAACCTTACATCAGTTGCTCCGCCGCCGCCATGCCCGCATGGAGTACTTATACCACCTTCATTATTTGCTCCTCCTGTAGAACCTGAATTAAATGAAGAACTAATAGCAGTTTCTAAATGTTGACCTATATAAATGTAATATTTTTCATTTTCAATCATTATCAACTTTCCACTAGCATAAGCACCATAGCCTCCTACTACCCTATGAGTAGAAGGACTATTGCCTTGAGCTCCCCAAAGTTCAATCTTGTATTCTCCATCACATGGCGTGGTAAATGTTTGCTCTGATCCTGTATAATTAAACTCCCATGTCTTTCCTATATCATATTCACATATCTTCTCCCATTTAGCATGTAAGATATGATTATCTTTTATTTTAACTAATGAATTATTTTCGACTTTTATATCATCAGCAGTATACCATCCTAGGAATGTATATCCTTTTCTTTCTAATGTTGGTAGACTTCCATATGTTTCATAATATTTAACTTTTACATCAGATACTTTCTCTTCATATCCTGTATCAAATGATACTACATACTCTTTTTCTTCTACAATACTATCTCTACTTACTGGTATATAATTTAATGTACATTTTAATACTAATGAATCTTCAAACTCTTTTTCTTTTATAAGCTCAGTTATGATATTACCTGATATAACTTCACCAGCTTCGATTAAAATACTTTTATCTATTGTTTCACTTGTATACTTTAAGTATTCTTTATAATCACTTGTACATGTTACCTTTACTTCCATATCATACTGATGGGATTTATTCATAATTGTATAATCTATATTTGATGTTTGATTTATATTAACTAGTTCATCTGCTGAATATATAAATGACTTACCATTTTCTATGATAAATGCTTTATCATTATTTTCTTTATTTAATAATACTTCTTTAAATATGACATCTAAATCACTTTCTAATAATCCTATATCTACTTTACTATTTATTATTAGATTTGTTGTTAATGATGCAAATCCGATTGTTAACATTGTTACTAAAGTTATTAGCATTATTCTATTTTTAGACATAGCAAATCATTTCCTTTCTATATATTCAATCATCTTTTAATCTATTGATACTAATGTTATCTTGGCATATCCATTTCCTGAATTACCTGTCATAGTGGATTTTCCATCATGGGTAGGTATCGATTCGTTTCCTGATAACATTGCTGTATCAGTAAAGTTATAGTGATCATTGGCAATACTAGAATTTGAGTATCCACTAATATATGAAGAACCACCGCCGCCACCATTCCAGTAGCCTCCTGCTCCTCCAAAATATCCAGCACCTCCACCACCGCCACCTCCTGAAGTGGCTGAGTTGCCTCCATATCCAAATCCTCCATCATTACCCTTACCATTTTGTCCTACACCTGATGTACCTCCGCTTGTTTGCGTTCCACCTGTGTTTAAATCAAAAGATCTTACAGCTGCTGAACCTCCATTCAGTCCACCAGCATATCCACCATAATCTCCTCCGTTATGACCTCCGCCACCGCCGCCTCCAGCAGCGATTATTAATAACTCATTTTTATAATTTATATAATTTTTCAACAGACCTCTCGAATAAACTGCTACATGTGTAGCTCCGCCACCTCCAGCTCCATTGTGAACATAACTATTGTTATTATTCCAACTTCTACCAGTACCGCCACCATTGTAACCACCTTGAACAATACCTAACTTTGTTTTATCTCTTGTTGAATTACTACCTTGTCCTCCAACAGTAATAAAAATCTTATCTTCTGATTGAAAGCTTGTATGTCCACTAGAATAGCCTCCCTGTCCTCCTACCGAAGTATCAACACTGAGATATGTCGAATAACCTGTACCTCCCTGTGCTCCCCATAGTTCAATTTTATATTCACCATTTAATGGGGCACTGAAAGTTTGTTCTCCTCCTGTATATCCATATTCAAATATTCCTTGAGAAAAACTAAATGTACATGTTCCTTCTTTTTCTATCTTATTATTTCTTATTGTTATACTTTGTTCTCCATATTGAGGAATCTTTTCATTATAATTTTCTACTGTATATCCTTCAGTACATTCTATACTTGAGATATAATAGTTTTGATCAGGTGTTATTTTTATATTTGTAGATCCTTCATATTCAACATTTATGGAAGAACTTTCACTTGTTCCATGTTCATTTGTTTTTATTGCAACTGGATATTCATTTACTTCCCATTTGGCTTTTAAGTTTCGATTTCCTTTACTATCGAAAATAGTAGATGAATCAGCCTTATTATCTTCTTCATCATACCATCCCAAAAATGTATACCCTTCTCTTACTGGTTCTTCTAACTCACCATATTCTTCATTTAAGACAACTGACTTATCATCTATAGAAGATCCACCATTACTATTGAACATAAGTGAATATGCATATGTCTCTCGACTTGTTGCTGTTACATTAATTGTACATTTAATCTCTACTGATGTATCTTCTCCGGCATATGCTTTTATTAACTCAGCATTAATATATCCACTTTTTACTTCTTGGGCTTTAATATTAACTGGATTAACCAAAGGAATTGAATTTCCATCAAATGATGATGTTACATTAACATATTCACTTGTTTCATTAGTGCAATTTATTTCTACATCAGCATTATATTGAGTACTTGTATTCTTCACTTTATAATCTAATCTTGAATTATCACCAACATTAATCAACTTATCTGTACTAAATGTAATTGTTTTTTTATCTTCACTTATGCTTGTCCTTATATCTTCTTTTCCATCTAATAAAGCTTCAATGAATATTACATTGAAATCGTCTAATTCTACGCCTATTCCTACTTTACCATTTAATACTAATGTTGTTGTTACTGATGCAAAACCAATAATCAATAAAAGTATTAATATCATTATTCTTCTTTTCTTCATTCTACCATCTCTTAAAAATTATAAATTATCTATGATAAATAATTTGTCATATAAAAAAATTAGACTTCTCTATTATCTATAGTAATTATACAAAAATAATAAGGGTAATACAAGTATCTTATTTGTGATACCTATATTTTATAAAATGATATTAGAGATGATAAGATGGTAAAGATAAATATAGAAAAATTATTAAAAGAAAAAGGCAAATCAAAATATTGGCTATGTCAAAAAATGAATATGACTTCTCGCAATTTAAACAGAATAATAAGAGGTGATACATCAGCAATATCATTCAAGTATATAGAAGAATTTTGTGATTTTCTTGAATGTTCTCCTGCCGACTTATTCGAAATTATCCCTGATAAAACCTTTATCAAGGAAAAAGAAAGTGTTAAATTATAACACTTTTTTTATGAAATAAAAAAAAGATACACAATTGTATCTTCAATCTATATTATTACTACTTAACAAATGGTAATAAAGCCATAAATCTAGCTCTCTTAATTTGTTGAGCAATATGTCTTTGATGTTTTGCACATGCACCAGTCATTCTTCTAGGCATTATCTTTCCTTTTTCATTTATATATTTAGAAACAATAGCAACATCTTTATAATCTACACTTTTACCAGCGCACATTTGACATATTTTCTTTTTCTTTCTGTAAAATTCAGCCATTTTCTTATTTCCTTTCTAAAAAGGTAAATCATCATCACTCAAAACAACTTCTGAACCAAAATCCTTATATGGATCTTCAGATAAATCAGCAGGTTGTGATTCTTGATCTCCCATACTATAATCAGGCATATTATCAGTAAACTCTGAACTTCCACTACCCTTACTACTTAAAAATCTTACATTATCTGCAACAACATCAGTAGTATATCTTGTAGTTCCATCTTGAGCTTGATAACTTCCAGTTTGAATTCTTCCAGTAACTCCAACTAATGAACCTTTCTTACAATATTTAGAAACATTTTCAGCTTGATTTCTCCAAACTACTATATTGATAAAGTCAGTATGTGGCTCACCATTAGCACCTGGTCTTCCATCAACAGCTATACTAAATCTGCAATTAGATATCCCACTAGCCGTAGTTCTTAATTCTGGATCCCTTGTTAATCTTCCTACTAAACAAACATTATTCATAGGTTTACTCCTCGTCTAAATTAATAATCATATGTCTTATAACGTTTTCATCGATTTTTGCTTTACGATCTAATTCAACGATTAATTCATTGTTAGCATTAAAATCAACAACATAATAAAAACCTGTGATTTCTTTTTTAATAGGATAAGCTAATTTCTTTTGTCCTAAATCCTTAGAATCAGTAATTTCACCCTTCATAGAAGTAATAACTGATTTTAAGTTTTCAACAGTAGCATTAACTGTTGCTTCATCAATAGTAGTCTTTACTATGAACATCATTTCATATTTGTTCATACAACACCTCCTTATGGTCTATTTCGGCTTAAAATTTCTTTAAGCAAGGAGCTCTTCGCTCTGGATGTATTATAACAAATGTAACTATTTTTGTAAACAACTTTCTATCTTCATGAAAATATATGTTTACAAGCGAAAAATAGACTAAATAAACCTAATATTCTTCATTTTAACATATACACGATTAAAGTGAATTTTACTTCTTAAAATATAAAAAAAGAAATGATTTAAACATTTCTTAAAAATATCACTTCTATCTATCTACAAAATCAGCTACTTTATTTATACTACCACTTTTAGTATTAAGGTTGTATATATACTCATACCCAAAAATACTATCTCTATAGTTTTGATCACTTGGAAAATCATCTTGAGTTAAACTACTGTCATAAATAAACATTCTAAAACAGTTCTTTTCTTTATCATAATAATTATAGTTATTAAAATAATTAGTATATTTTGGAGTTTGATTCTTACCTAATTTATCAAAACTATAAATCACTTGATTATTTTTTATATCATATACTTCAATAACGTCATCATTAGTAAGACCCATAGTTGTTAATTCATTATTAACTTCTAAAACCACTTTATAATTTTTAATTAAATTCTCTTGTCCCAATGAATCATAACTTACCAGTTCAGCTCTCTTACTTTCTCCATTATTTAAAGCACAGTATAGTGCACCATCTAAATAACTACATTTACTATCAGAATCAAGATATCTAACAACTTCTTTAAAATCCCTATCAAGTATTATCATTTGTGAATAAAATTGAACCTGATAAAGATTTCCAATATCAACTAGTTTACAACCATAAGCACTACTATCTTTATCATTTTGATAAACTATATTATCATCTCTATAAATCACAAACTGAGTTTTAGAATCATTCTCATCAACGAAGCCATAAATATTCTTTTCAAGTAATGTTGATGAAGAAAGAAAATATCTAGCATTATCAGTTTCATCACTTAAAAAAAGAACAATTGCATCATCATCTTCTAAAGCTAAAGACTTCCTATCATTATATTCCGTATAATAATAAATTTTGTTATCAAGGGTATATTTTCTTACCTCTAAGTTTCTTTCCTTAATATCATATTTCTTAACATAAGTAGTTCTCTTAACTTCACCTGTATCTTCACTAAAAATATCAATCGAACTATCTTCATGAACAAAATAAAAATCACCAAAATAACAGTTATCACTACACTCATAATTTTTTACATAATGATACCCATCATACGCCTTACCGTTCTTAGCTATAACCTGATATTTACTTTCATCACTTGATGCATATATCCTAAAAACATTTTTTGGCAACTCTCCACTATTATCATTATTTGATATATTTTTATCAATATTCGATTCTTTTCTATCAATATCAACTACTTTAAAAATAATATTTCCAACTACAAAGATTCCTATAATCGTTAAACACATGATAATAACAATTTTATCTTTTCCATCATCAATATTAAACATAACATCAACTCCCTTTTTATTGAATAAAAAAGCAATGAAAAATCACTGCTTAATACCTATTTAGTAACATTAAATCTAAAATACGCAATATCCCCATCTTGCATTAAATATTCTTTACCTTCAAGGCGAGTCTTTCCAGCTTCTTTTACTTTCAATTCACTTCCATAAGTTTTTAAATCATCAAAACTCATAACTTCGGCCTTAATGAAGCCTTTTTCAAAATCTGTATGAATTATTCCTGCACATCCTGGTGCCTTCATTCCCTTTTTAAAAGTCCAAGCACGACATTCATCTTCTCCTGCTGTAAAGAATGTTGCCAAACCAAGTAAATCATAAGTCGCAAAAATCAATTTATCTAACCCTGAATTGCTTATTCCTAAATCTTCCATGAATAATTTTTTTTCTTCATCTTCCATACTAGCTAAATCCGCTTCAATCTTGGCACACATCACGATAACACCAGCATTTTCTTGATTTGCATATTCAGAAACTTTATCAGTATATTCATTATGTCCAACAGCTAATACTTCTTCAGATACGTTAGCAACATAAATCATTGGTTTTAAAGTAATGAAAGAGAAATTCTTCAAAACAGCTAACTCAGATTCATCAAATTCAACTAAACGAAGTGGAATATTCTTCTCTAAATTTTCAATACATTTCTTTAATGTATTAATCTCTAATAACTCATTTTTATCCTTAGTCATCGTAGCTTTCTTACCTAATTTATTAATACGATTATTAACTATTTCTAAATCAGATAAAACTAGTTCTAAATTTATTATTTCAATATCTCTAATAGGATCAATTCCACCTTCAACATGCGTTATATCCTTATCTTCAAAGCATCTAACTACTTCAACTATAGCATCTACTTCACGAATATGACTTAAGAATTTATTTCCTAAACCTTCTCCATTACTAGCTCCCTTTACTAATCCTGCTATATCAATAAATTCATAAGCAGTAGGAACTAAACTTTTAGGACTATATAATTCATTTAAAAAGTCTAATCTCGTATCAGGAACCGTCACTACTCCAATATTTGGATCTATTGTTGCAAATGGATAATTAGCAGCTAAAATATTTTTCTTTGTAATTGCATTAAATAATGTGCTCTTACCAACATTTGGTAATCCAACAATCCCAGCTTTTAATCCCATAAAATCACCTCTAATGAAATTATTATAAAACATAAAAAAAGTTAATTCAATAGAATTAACCCATTAATGTAACATCACTTGTTCTCTCTTTACCATCACGAATATAAGTAAATGTTACTTTATCACCTATATTAGATTTATAAAGATAATATTTCAAATAACGATAATCTTGAATTTTATAATCATTATATTTAATTATAACATCACCCTTTTTAAGTCCTGCCTTAGCAGCATTAGATCCTTCTTGAACCTCTACAACAACTGCTCCATAAGTAACATCATTATCTATCGTAATATTATTAGCAACAGCTCCATCAATTGAAGTCATCGAAACACCAAGTGTTGCCTTCTCAGTCGAAGTAGTTTTTCCATTTTCTACTAACTCAGCTACCTCTAAAGCATCTTCAATTGGTATGGCAAAGCCAATATTTTCTATACTAGCAGTAGACGTAAGTGATGAAGATGATGATAACTTACTATTAGTAATACCTATTACTTCTCCATTACAATTAGCAAGTGGTCCACCACTATTACCAGAATTTATTGATGCATCAATTTGTAACAAACGCATATACCATGAATCAGTTTGTCCACTTTGACCAAAGAAACTAAATTTCTTATCACTTTTAGAACTAGTTGTCTCCACTAATCTATCTACACCACTTAAAATACCCCTAGTTACCGTAAATGGATAATCTAAACTAATTGGTGTACCTATTGCAAAAACTGTATCTCCTACTCTTAGAGAAGTTGACTTACCAATTTCCGCAACTGCTAATACTTTTTTTACATCCATTCTCACAACAGCCACATCAGCATGTTCATCACTACCCATTAATTTCCCTGTAGCAACAGTTCCATTGGTCATTTCAATTTGAATATCATTTGCTCCATTAACAACATGATGATTAGTTAAGATATAGCCATACTTATCATCAGTTTTATAAACAAATCCACTTCCCCAACCAGTCACTTGATTATTACTTCCAACTTTAACAATAACAGTTGCATCATATAATTTTTCTACTGCATCAGCAATACCTTCATCTGTAACTGTAACTTCTTTTTTAGTAACATTAGTAACTTGCTCAGTTTGTTTTTTAAATATATCACCTAAAGGAACATAATTTAATATTACATCCGCAGCAACTACTATACCAAGTAAAATAATTGTAACTATAATTAATATTTGTATCCCATTATTTTTTTTATTAACTTCATTATTTTCCATAATTTCACTCCTATTCTATATCTAAAAGGGCTTTATAATTAGTCGGAAATCCCATTCTATCCAAAACATTATTAATTGAAATTGAAGAAAGTTTTCCCGATAACATATCTATTTCATAAGATATTTCATTAATAAATAATCTAAAATCATCTTTCGATAACATATATTTAAAAATTATTACTACTGAAAATAAATCTCCCTTTCCATAAATATACTCATCATTAATCTTGGGAATATTAAGTACTTCATGATAATTATTATCAGGAATCAACTTTTGTGTTCGATGTTCAAATAAGATATCTTCATGAGCACAGAGATTACGATAATTAGATAATATAGGTAAAAATACTGATAATTGTTCACTATCAACACCAAATTCATGAGCTATTTCTCTTTGATCAGTTACCTTCATAATTGTATATAGTTCAGAAGTAATACCAAAAGATAAAACTTTAACAACAACCCATAAAGGTATGTATCCATAATTATTTATATAGTGTTTAGTAGCTTCATGTTGACCACCATTAACTCTAATCTGTCTTTTCATCTTCTTAATAAGATCATTAACCTGTCTAATCTTCTCGGGAGATTGATTATAATTAGATACTCTTAAATAGTCAGTTTCTCGATAGCCATATTTTTGAGATAAGATATAAGAAAAAATACTTTTACAATTATTCTCAATAATCAAAATATTCTTAAACATAATATTACGAAGTTGTCGATCAAAATAGAAAAGTGAATACAACTCTCGGAAATTAGTACCATCCTTAAAATGTTTAAGATTATCAGGTTTTAAGAATAAATGACGATACCCCATTAAGAAGAAATAATTTTCTCTTAAAATAACATCTTTAGCATAAAGAATATCATCAATTTGCAAATTTTTACTCTTAAGTATTTGAATTTGCTCATCAAGAGTTTTAAATATCTTATTCCCCATATCTATTCACCTATTATAGATTTTATCACATCTCACACTAAAAATATATATCTTAATTATGAATATATTATGAAAAAAAAGAAAAATACTATGCAGCTTTTTCTTCTTTATTTAAGTCTAATACTTTATTTTTATCGGGAATATTGAAACCATTATTATGATTCATAGCATTTGCCGTTTCTTCCACTTTATTTTGAACACCCTGTGTCATTTCAATATAATTTATTAAATTAACTTTGTAATTTTGTAAACGAACTAATTGATCACGAAACTTTAAAAGAGCTTCAATCACTTTACTTGCTAAACCTGATGCAACAATATCTGCTACACTTAAAGATTCAATTTTACTAAAAGCTGATTCACAATTAGCACAAAGTTTTTCAAAAACTGAAACACTACTACGGCTCTCTAACTTGTTTAAAACTAGGTCTATTCCATTCAATTCTTCTAAAAAGATATCTAAATTTTCCTTAACAGTTGCAACACCATTATCCATAAATCAACCTTCTTTACTAGTTTAATTATACCAATTAAATATCCTTCCTATACACATAATTGAAATTATTTACATTTTAATTTACAAACAATTAAAAACCTAATTTCTCAATAAGAGATTCCATATTACTCTTTTGACCTATTGGTGCAACAATCGTAATATACGAGTCTCCTACCCAGCCAACAAAGTAATAAGTATCCTTATTTGTGACTGTTAAATGCGTCCAGTTATTTCCACCATCTTCATCCTTTTTATAATCATTTCCACATACAGAATAAACATTTTTACATTCATCTAAAAATATTCCTTGAATATCATATCTCTTTTCACCTTTAACAAAGTTAATTTTAATATCATCTTTATATCCATAATAAGCTTGAACAGCATAACCATGTTTATCAGTTGTATCACTTACAGTTATGTTATATTCTTCCATAATACTTTTGACTGTTGCAACATCAACATTTTTTTCCGTACTTCCACAACCAATGGCAAAAGATATTATAAATAATACTATAAATAAATATTTAATTTTTTTCATAAAACCTCCTAAAAATCTTTTCGACTAACTACATCATAAGTATCTGTAATTGCAATAAAAGCATCCTCGTCAATTAACTTTATACCCTCTTTTAATTTAAAATAATCTTTAGTATCAATAACCGTTAATAATATTTGATTATTCTTCTTAGTAAATCCACCTTTAACATCTAAAACTGTTAATTCATATTTAAGATCATGAATAATATAATTTTTAACTTCTTTTTCTTTTTTCGTAATAATATAAAACATCTTTGATTCATTTATCCCAAATCGTGTTTTAGTTATCATATATTTAGCAATAACGATTATTACTAAAGAATACAAAGCATCATGATACCCAAATAATAAAAGTAAAATCGTTAAACTAATAATATCAATAATCCATGAGTATAACTTACTATGAAAATGAGTTAAATGTCCAATAAGTTCTTCAAATAAATAAATGGCGCCTGCCGAAAAACCTTGTTTATAAATCATACTACAACCATAACCACACAATACTCCAGCAACTATAATAACTAGTAGCATCTCTGGTAATTCTATCACTACCATTTTTGCTAAAGGTCCCAATAAGAAGATGAATAAAGGTATTAATATCGATGGTAATAAATAAACTTTTATAATGTCTTTTTTTAAAAATATTGAAGAAATAATAATTATTATAAAATTAAGTATTAACGCATTAATAGCAGGATTTAAATTATCAATATAATAAATTAACGTTGAAAAACCATTAACACCAAAAGTAATTAAATTATTAGGAATTACTATAAAATCTATCGAAATAGCAACTAATAAACAACCAATAACAACATTTAAATATCTGAGTATACTTTTCATAATTACCTCTTCATTCTTAAATATGCTTCAATAAATGGATAAATATCTCCATCTAATACTTTAGCATGGTTCCCTGTTTCATAATTCGTTCTAACATCTTTTACTAAACTATAAGGTTCTAAGACATAATTTCTTATTTGACTACCAAAATCAATATTAGCACTACCTTTTAAATCACTAATTTCTTTATTTCTTTTTTCAACCTCTATTTTTTTTAATTTACTCTTTAATATATTCATAGCAATTTCTTTATTCTTTATTTGGCTTCGTTCATTTTGAACTGCTACAACTAATCCTGATGGAATATGTGTAATTCTTACTGCTGAGTCTGTCGTATTTACGCCTTGACCACCATTACCACTACTGCGATACACATCTACTCTTATATCATTATCATTAATTTCAATTGACTCTAAAGCATCAAATTCAGGAGTAACATTTACAGCAGCAAATGAAGTTTGTCTTTTACCAGCAGCATTGAATGGTGATATTCTAACTAAACGATGAACACCAATTTCACTTTTTAAATATCCATACGGATGATCTCCTGTAACATAAATTAAAACACTTTTAATCCCTGCTTCTTCTCCAGGTAATTTATCAATTATACTATATTTAAAACCAAATTTATCAAAAAACATTGTATACATTCTAAGTAGCATATTTGCCCAATCACACGATTCTGTTCCACCAGCTCCTGGATGTATTTCTAAATAACAATTGTTATTATCAAATTCTCCATCAAGTAGGGTTTTTATTTCCAGTGTCTTTAAATCATCACTTAAATTTGCATAATCACTTTCTAAATTACTAAGTAATTCCTCATCTAATTCACTCTTAAGTAGGGAAATAAGTTCCAAAGAGTTGGTAATACTACTAAATAAATCATCAAACTCTAAAACAATTTTTCGATTACTCATTAATTCTTTATTAATTTCATTTGCCAAACTTGCATTATCCCAAATACTAGGATCACTTATCTTACTTTCTAAAGTAGCAATTTCCTCTTTTAATTTAAGTATGTCAAAGTGACCTCCCAATATCATCAATATTTTTCTTTAAAGCTATATAATTATTTTCTAATTCATTGATATTCATGAATTATCACCTCTTGCTTAATTTTACCATGGAGAATTCCTTTAGTAAATAATTTTACCCATGTCTTCCGCCACCACTTGAGTGACCGCCCCCTGATGATCCTGAACGACTTCCACCACCACTTGAGTGACCTCCACTCGATGAACTTGAACTAACTGTATAGGATGTTGTTCTTGAATTAACAAATATATTATCTCTTCGCGTATATTTAATTGAAGACATATCTAGATAAATATCCGCATTAGTAGCTTTAGCAATCATTTTATTTTTATTAACAAAAATATTAACAACTATAAATGTTATAATACCTGATATAATAGTCGCGATTAATAATGGTGGTCTAAACTTCTCTTGTAAATATCCAAAATCATCAACATAGTAACCCTTTTTAGCTATTCCCTTTTTATAGTAATTTTCAAAATACGTAAAAAAGCTTGAAAATCCATAATAGTAGTCACCACTATGTAATAAATTATATACATCATCTAAAACTTCATCATAACGAGCTTGATCAAAATATAATTGAGCATCTCCAAATGTATATAGATCATAATAAGGATCAACTTCATAAGCATTACGATAAATTAAGATACCATCATATTTAGGATATTCAATTCCAAAATCATTATAATCATAAAAATCACTAGCTATTCTTTCATTTTTAGAATCACTATAATAACTTTCATTAACGGTTAAAATTATCACTTCTGTATTATACTTATTTCTAAAATCATTTATTAAACTACGTAAATTAGCTTCTTCTGTATCAGTTAATAAATCAGCAAAATCATAGATCTTTTCTAAAGGATCAACTAAAGGAGTTTCTTTAATATTATCCATATTATAAGTATTAACTGACCACTTCTTATTAACGCCATAATTATTTTCTGCACTTCTAGGATAAACAGTTACTGAAGCTTTAACATTCATACTAAAAGACAAGAATAATATCATAAATAACAATAAATATTTTCCTCTTTTCATTAAATACTACCTCCTAAATACATAAAATAGGAAACTAATATTACAACGACAAAGCAAATAACAAATAATACTATCGAAAATATTATTACTCGTTTTTTATCAATTGGAACATCTCCTACAAACTCTCCTGTTTGACCATTCATTGCAAATAAATAATACTTATCTTTATATTTTACATTCAACATCCAAACTGGTAGTAAAGCATATTCACGTCCTTTTTTCTTTGCTTCTAAATTATTTTTCTTTACATCCATTCTTGTATAGTGACCCATATCATTCATCATAACATTTTTAGTCGTTTCCATTGATCTTTTTTTAGCATCATAAAATGCTTCATCTTCTGAAACATCATAAGCTTCAGCTAAAAAACCTGATAAATAAGCATGATTATAATCAACTAAATAATGAAAATAAAAAGGTTCTAAAGTGTTCATAATATCATTGGCAAATCTTGTTGAACCATCAACGGGAATTCTTTTAAAATTCATATGTCCTGTTCGATTAACATCATATATATCTTGTTTTGTATAATGAGTATTACCTGTTATCCAAGATGTTTCTTTAACTGCTTTTACATCTAAAGAGCCATCAACATCAACTTCATATAACCAAAAAGGAATATAAAGACCTGTAATTTTCTCAATATTAGCTTCACTATTAAAGAACTTAGGCATAAATATTCTTCCTTTACATAACCCTTTAAAAGCTTTAACAGCATCTTCTTTTACAGTCTTAAAAGGAATAATTTTATCAGGAGCAAATTTACCAGATAATTTATTCTTCAATATTGCTGTATTACCACAATATAAACAAAATGTTGCCGAAGTATTTTCATCTGCTATAATCTCCGCTCCACAATCTGGACAATTATATTTAACATATAATTCATTTTCTATCGGTGCATCAGTTGTCTCCTCAACACTAACATTATCAACATTTTTTAGTTCACTGACCTCAAACTCACTATCACAGTAGTCACATTTCATTTTTCCTAATTCAGCCGAAAAATGAAGTGGTGCACTACAACTTGGACATTGAACATCTAACACTTTTCCCATATCATTACCTCTAGTATAAGTATATCAAAATAAGCTAAATAATACCATGAAAAAATAGAAGTCGAACTTCTATTTCATTCTTATCGCCATCTCTAAAGCAAGTAACCCAATCTTCTTTTTTTCATCCAATTTTATCGAATTACTTAAAGATCTTTGATCCCACACTGAACTAGTTATATTATCAGCGGCATAGAAAAATTGAAATACATCTTTTTTTCTAAAATTAGCAACCGCATTAATTGCCGAAGCTTCCATATCAACACATATAGCACCCATATTCTTTCGATGATCAATTTTATCTATTGTTTCTCTAAATGGTGCATCAGTAGTCCAAGTCTTACCTTCTACATAACTGATATTATGAGCATTTAAAATTTCTATAAAATCACTTCGATACTTCTTATTTATTTCAATCTCTTTTGATGAGGGCATATAATGGTAACTCGTACCTTCATCTCTAATTGCTGAAGTAGGAATAATTATTGCTAAATCTTCTATCGTATCATCTAACACTCCGCAAGTACCAAACATTACTAATTTCTCAAGACCCTTGGCTAACATTGTCTCGTATGCAACTGATGATGATGCAGCTCCAACAAAAGACATATAAAGAGCAATATCTTCACCCATATAATTAATCTTATAAACTGGTATATGCCCATTTGCATTTGCTAAATCACTTATTACTTCATAATCAAACATCTCTAAAATCGCATCTAATAACTTTTTCGAATAACATGTAATACCTATTTTAGGAAAATTATCATACTTTTCCGTAACATCACTTGGATTAAAATTTGCTTGTGTAAATTCATCAAATTCTTCTAAAATCATTTTATTTCCTTTCAAAGCAAACACATTCACGAGTCTCAACTGGTCCTAATGCATAATTAGTTTCTTCACTCGCCATGAATTTACTTAACTTAACCATCCTATTATATTTAAATGGTTGATCTAAAATAATAATTATCTCCGAATTTAAATCATAATAATCTTCATCCAAATAATATGGATCCCACAAATAAACATATTCGGAATCAATATCAGTAATAGTTACAAAATGTCCCTTCTCTAAATATGTCCTCAAAAACACACAACCGCGAGAAGATATACAATTCTTTATCATTTCTAAATTAACATCTTCTTTTATATAATGACTAGCTTCTAATTTAAAATCATGATCATTAGTGTAATTAGTAATCCAATCAGTCATTCGAGCAATTTCTAAAGAATTATTTTTTAATCTTCCTTCATCGTCATAACAATTGATTGTATACAAAGTAATCTCTCTAATTAATTCAGCAGGAATATCTTCCCTTTCATATAAATAACTTATCGCATTTTGTAAAGCAACTGTTCCACAATCAAATTCAGTAATTTGAAATCTTAATGGTATTTTCATAAATACCCTCCTTTATCATCTATTATCATTATAACATTTAATTTTATTTTTTACTTATTTATTAATACTATCTTGTAAATATTTCATAAAGTATCTTGTATCAGTTTCCTCAATTACCATAAATCCTAATTTTTTATAAATTTTTAACCCTATATCATTATTTTTATAAACGAAAAGATAAACAATATTATTACTACTTAATATGTCTTTTAAAATTACACTACCTATACCTTTTTTTCGATACTCTCTTTCTAAATATAATTCATCTAATAATACTCCATCAAGATAACTATATAAAACAACACAGCCAATAACTTTATTATTAACAACAATAAACTTTGATGATTCAATTCTCTTTAAACTATTATTTTTAACATAATTAATTATTTTTATTTTTTCCTCTTCATCAATTTCATCAGTTATAATCGTTGCCAATTTATAATTAATTAATTTATCTATTTCATCATCTTTAACACTAACTAATTCAAATTTCATAACATCCTCCTATAGAAAAAACTTAAGAATCTTCTTAAGTTTATAAATAATCTAACAACTCTTTAAATTCATCATAACCAGATTCTGAATTTAAATGACCACCATCATCAAAAATAATTTGTTTGCTTGAAACCCTATCCGCAAATTCTTTCTCAACATCATACTTAACATATGGATCATTTTTAGAATAATAACAAATAATATCATCACAATAGTTTTTAATATCTTCTAAATTATCAAAATACATTGATTCATTAACTTGATCATAATCCTCATTAATTCCTAAATAATTATTAAATCCGCAAACGAATACTAATCTCTTAACTTTAATATGATTATTTACCAAAAATTTTGCTATAAAAACTGGTGCAATAGAATGAGCAAATATAACTGTATTTTCACTTATGAGTCCCGCATCGACATAAGTTAATAAAAGTTCACTCCAATTAGTATAGTTTTGATATCCTACTCCACTTGGAAAATCAGGAGTATATACAACTAAAGCACGTTTTTCAATTTCCCTTCTTAAATAGGGAATCCAATTAGAAAATGGACTACTAAAACTACCATGTAATATAAAATAATTATTCATACCTCATCTCTCCTAAATACATTATAACTCATTAATATATCTATCTCTAGTTATTATTAATTCTTTATTTATAACTTCTTCACCAAATATGCTTATCTTTTCTTCTTTATCACTTTCAATAAATCCACATCTTTTAAAAACATGCATAGCCGCCTCTCGTGATACAGGAAACGTATCCGTTAATTCTGAAACTTTATAATCTAAAAATGCTACTTTCATTAATTCTTTTAAAGCTGGTTCACTAAATCCCCTACCACGATAATCATTAATAATCAAAATCCCCATTTTATACTTATCATTATCTTTATAAAAATAAACTTCTCCGATTGGTTCTTCAATTTCTTTAATATATATATAAGCAAAGTATTTATTATCTTGACCTACCCATTTATCAAACCAATTTTTTATTTCTTCGTCATTTTTTTCAATCGTTCCTGTCTCATAATTATAACCAGGTATAAAACACTCCATACCTGCATTGTAACTCATAGTATCATCATCCATCATCCATTTTTGTCGATACTTCATATCCTCAAGTATAGGTATTCTAAGTTCAACTTTCTTCATACATATTTACCTATTTTTATTATATCACAATTTTTCCTTTGCAAAATTTACTTCACTACTTCTTATCCCTTTTATCTATTTTTCTTATGATAATTCTCCTTAAAATTCCTTTTTCTTACTTCTAAAAGATCGATAATTTGCCACCCAATATCTTCCATAACTTCTTGATATCTACGCAAGAATTTATAACAAGGTGAGTTATTATTTTCAAGCCATGGACATCTAGGTATATCTTCATATACATTTAATGGAAAATATTGATCCAACATTGGAACATAACCATCACTTACAATATAGCCATTAAAATCAACATAATAATATATATCTATAATAAATGGTTCATCTAATTCATTATACTCATCATATATCTCAATTAAATCTTGAAACAATAATAAATCACTTACTTCATCATATTTTATATTTTTAACTCTTGGCCATGGCCTATAAAAATCATTCCCTTCGATAATAATTCGCATGTAATCTCTTGCCTCTTGATCACTACTTCCATATAAACTAACCATTTTACCAACATTCAAATAACTAGTCTCTTTAATTTTAACTTTCTCTCCCTTTTTATTAGTAATAATAAATTCATAACTTTTTTCTTCTCTTAAAAATTTCATAATATCTTTCCCTCCTATATATAAAAAAGCTACACAAGTCATACTTGTATAGCTCAAAATCTTTTTTATTTTAAGATACAAGCACGACAATAAGCACTTGTATCTACGAAATCTAATGTCGTATTAACAAGCGCAGAGGATTATGATGATTAACTATATTGTATCTTATTAAATAAAACATAATACTCTTCCTTTCAATTAATTGTTAAGAATATACCACCAAATTACTTATTTGTCAAAAAGAAAAAACTATCAGTTAAACTGATAGTCTTATCATATTAATTACTTCTCAATAGTATTTTTAAAGTTGAAGGTGCATATCATAAATTCTTGTATCTACTTCTTCTTTTTCGGAATCAACTTCTAACTTTTCTGCATCCTCTTTACTTTCCAAGATAGAATCAAGATAAGTATTAATAAAAGTACATGCTTCATCATTAACTTTATTTAATATACGACCTTGTTCATTTAATGATAATAAATCTTCAACAACCTTATTATGATCAAGACTATATGTCTTTTCCTCTTCGTCGGTCTTATCACATTTATCTAATATATCATAGTAAGTTTGCATTATTTTATTATTTATTTTTGTATAAGTGAAACCTGAAATAACTACTGATGCTGCCGCTATCACACACGTTAATAGAGTAAAGTTAATTGCAATCGAAGCCGCTGCTATAGCCATAATAATGAATACGCCTAATAACAATAACATACTTTTTGCCGTAGCTAAATCTCTTATTTCTATTTTTTCTGTTATAAGTTGGCTCTTTAAATTCATTATACAATCAAGTTTAGAACTTAACTCTTCACTCTCATTTTTCTTTTGTTCTAAACTATAATTATATTCAGAAATTTTTTGGAACAATTCCTCAACACTTTCACAATCAGCATCTTTTAATATAACTTTTAAATAGGAATCGAGTAAAGCAATATCTACCCCTTTAATGTTTTTTATTTTTTCATATAACTCTAATATATTCATCTTTATATTCCTATCTTAAAGCTATTCTTATTTCCTCAGGTTCAATATAGTATTCCTTAAGTCCTACTAGCATATCACGATACATAATTGCATCTTCAATTGTATCAATTCCTTCAATCATCGTATCTTTAAACTTATCTACTAGTGTTTCTTTCTCATAAGATAAAGATTCATTTTCACGAGTTAAATCAAATATAGTTCTTTGTAACTCTTCTTTTTCAAAACTAGATAATCCCATACTTTGAAGTTCTCCTCTTAAATCTTCATTTAATAATACTTTGCTAGTTCCGTCAGTTGCAAGTTCTCTTTCTTTTCTCTTCTCATATAAAGCTCGTGCTAAGAATACAATACTTTCTTGACATTGAATTAAATATTCTCTTTCTTGATCATCTATTGTAAATTTATAGAATCCTTCTTCATCTTTACTAAAATTAAATAATCTATTAACACAATGTTTTTGAATTGTAATTGATTTTTCAATATCTTCTCTTGATGCTAATCCATAAGCTAAAATTTCATCTATATAAGAATCTAAATTCCAATATACTTGTTGAATAAAAGTTAATTCATCAAAGCTTTTAGGAGCCTTGTTTCTTAATGTCGCTGGCATAAGTTGACCATCGGCATCAAAATTAATCTTTTGAGGTGCTTCAACTAATAAAATACCTAAGTCATCTAATTTATTAAATGTATCTAATGCTAAACTATCATATTTATTTTTCAATTTATTTAACTCTTGTCTATGAGATCTAGATAATACACTTTTTACTTTAGATTCTGATAATTCTTTTATACTTTTTTCTAATTCTTCTAAAGCTCTTTCTGCATCAATCATAATTTTAATTTGATCTAAACGAGCGCTTTCAACATCAACAAATAGATCCATAATTTGTGAACTTTGTAAAATATCTTCTTCAAGTTCTTCATCTTCCTCTTGAGAATATTCTGGATAATCTAAAATCTCTTCTAAACGAGTAATATATTTTGTATTAACATCCATTTTATAATCAACTTCATTAATTCTTCTTAAATCTGCTTCTTTATCATCTTGAGTAGTCTCAACAAAATTATCTAACTTAGCAATAGTTGGAACATCACTATCATCAATAGCTATTTGACTCTTTAAGAAATCTCTTAATCTCTCATCATCTTGAATGAATTGCTTTTCTACTTCTATTTTATTTGTAACTAATGATATATCATTATTAATCGATTGTTGTTCTTCATATAACCTAATTAAATCATCAGATTCAAATGGTACATAAACTTCTTCACTGTGAAGAGAACAATAATAATTATCTAAACCTTTAAAGCAATCTCCACAAAATCTTTCTCTACGTAAATTATTTTGAACTTCTTCTGGTAATCCTTTAAAGAATAAAGTATTTTCTCTTACTGAATTTTGCATATCTAAAAATACTTCATTAGTTAAGTCTTTTCCAAAGTATTCAACTATTATCTTTCTAATACCACTTTCGGAAAGTAAACTATTAACAATATATTCTGTTTTATTAGATACCATTTTATTTAATTTATGACATTTAACAAATAAACTAACAATACCTTCAATCATACAATGTAATTTTTCAGATTCAGTTATACTACTATAATCATTACCTGTCGGATACTTAGTTTCAAAATCAATTGCCGTAGCTATAGCGTTCTTTAATTCTGTTTCATCAAGTTCATCTTGAGAAAGAATCATACCAACATAATCAAAAGTTGACACAGTACTATCAAAGAAAACACTTGTATCATCTGCTTCATAATATTCTCTAGCATATCCTTCACTACGTAATTTATTTTCATAGTCTTCTTTTGCTTGATCAATATTTTTCTTTGTTTCGTCTAATAATTCATTAAGTGTATCCATTTCAGTATTATATTCATCAAGTTTATTGTCATATAAAGACTGTAACTCTTCAAGAGTTAATTTATCTATCGATTGAATCACGATACTCTTTTGATTACCATTAATTATTTCCTCTAGTTTATCAATAAAATCTAAATTAGCTTGTAACTCACTAATTATATCTTCATCTAAAGGAATAGGCATTGACATCAATTCATTAATTTCTGCCTTTTGTCCATCTAAATATGTTAAATAATCTCCAAGTGTTACCTCAGAAGTCATAGAATTTTCTCTAAATTCTTTAAAATTCAATAATTTCATAACAAAATCCCCTTTTTCTTGAGTGTATATACTATCATAAATCAAAAAAAATAGCAAATCGACCAAATAAAAATTACTGATTATCTTCAGTAATTCCATTATTTTCGAACCCTTTCTGGAACTTTAGGATATATTATTTCCTCATTTATAGAGTCAATTATAAATTCTGGATGCACTCCTTTTTTCAATGTAAAATTAATACCACAACTCTTTAAATCATTCATCATTAAAGATAAATCTCGATAAATAATTTGCATAACCTCATTATTATCTGATAAAGGACGGCTCCCTAAAATAATACCTAAAGAGACTTGCATACTAACACTATTGCGTAAAATAAAGTCCTTTAAATCATCTACACGCTTACAATGAAGTACTTTATCGCTTCTCGTAAATTCATCGCCTCTCATAACAACGGGATTAATATGAGCAGCAAAAGCCTGACCATCCATTATCGCATATAAACCTATACAACACTGCAAATTTTCAATAAATAGAAGTGGCTTATCTTCACTCGATACTCGATATTGGTGCATCGGAACATGGGCTATTTTTTTTAAATCAAGTGAAGCAAGATCAAAATCCCAAACTTTTAATAAATTAACTATAATCTCCTCATCATATTCAACCATATTACACCTAATTATTATTAATCCTAGCAACCGATAAACAATAGTTTACCTTCTTTTTTAAAATATTAAGTTCGGATTCATTCAACGTATTAAGACCTCGATTACAAACATCAATACCATCTACTGGTACTAAATTAAATCCTAGTTCTTTTATCTTAGGAATAAGTTTATTACTATTAATATGCATACAATAAACTTTTGATTTTAAATCCTCGGGAATTATTTCCTTTAATTCATCAATAGATAAATGAACTGGTGTTTTAGTAAAACTCGTATCGACATAAATAGCATCAATAAAATTACCACTAATTTCGATAAACGATTCTATTACTTTTGTATCAGCAATATCTCCTGTATATAATATATTACCATTTAGAGTATTTATCATAAGTGATGCCGAAGATAAAGGAGTATCTCCATGATTACTTTCAATATATCTTATCTTATTAAATCCTTGAAATTTATTATCCAATTCTGCTGAATCAATGATTTCATAAGCTTCATCTTCTATTCCAAATCCTCTTATAATAGATTGTATTTCTTCTCTATATTTAACATGGTCATCTAAAACAATCCAAAGTTTCTCGTGACAAATCCAATAAAGATATTGACATAATGTTCCCAAACTACCTATATGATCAGAATGGGTATGCGTAATAAACAAATAATAATTTTTACCACTAACTAACTTTCCATTGGTTATAAGTTTTCGCGCAACATCCTCACCACAATCTATTAAAAAGAAATTATCTTCTTCTTCATAATAAGCCGAAGTATTACCTTCCTCTGGATAAAGCATTGCGCCTCTCCCTGTAAAATTTAGTTTCATATATTCTCTCCTTCATAAACAACTTTATCAAAATATAAACTTCTTAATTTATCAATACTGAGCTCATTTTCCTTAAAAGTAAAACCATAAGAATTTAATTCTTGAATTAACATCTCTTTTTGTTTTATTAAAGATAATTCAGCATAATCAGGATTGTCATAATAAAGTACTAAACCGATTTTATCAATCTCTTGTAGTTGAATTTTACTTTTCATATTAGATACTTGATATTGATGATCAACTTTTTTAGTATCAAATACTTTAATAAATCCTCTATCCATAAATTCTTTATCTTTTATTAGTAAATCCTTTATTGGATAAATAAATTTATCTTGTGTATCATCATAGATATGATAATTTTGAAATTGTCCCATATCTTTTGATTTAACATCTACCACCCTAAATCTAATACAACTCTTCTTAATTTCTTCTTCACTTAAAGAAGAAAAATCTTCTTTTGACCAATAAATATCCCGAGTAAAACAATTTACCACATTTACAAAACCTCTATTCTTTAACATTAAATCATAGTAGGATAAATCTTTATCTAATAAAAATGCTACTTCATACATAGAAACAAACTCCTTCTTCGCCCTTATTATACAATAAAACTTGGAAGTTATCCAAGTTTCTTAACTTTGCTAATATATTTTACTGAACCTGATTTTTCTATTTCTCGAACAAGCAATTCTTTATTAACTCCGCAAACGTACTCATACATATAATACAAATACTTTGGCATAGCTTTTCTAATTACTCGCCTCGTAAATTCTTCCTTATTTGAAGAAGTTACCGATGATGCATATTCATATAGATGTAGTGGTTCATTTTTAGCATAATCTAAATAAGCTTTTTCGATGGGAGATATATCATAATTAAGTCCTAAATAATCACGCAAATATTCTAAATAGTCTGCCAAATCATTCATTAGATATAGATTCTTAGAATTAATAACTAATCTAATTAATTCACTTATATCTTTCGTATTAAATGGTAATAGACTAGGTGGAAAGTAAATATTTTTTGAAGCTATCTTTAAGGCTTGTTGATAACCAGCAATACTTCTAACATCTAAATCATATTCTGGAGTTGCTATCTTCTTTAAATACTTTAAATTCTTTGTAGCAAATAAACTATCAAGCATACTATTCTTATCAATTCCTGGAACAAACCCAAGAGAATAAGCCATTAGTTTAGCATCTTTACTATCTTTAATTAATTTCTCAAATCTCTCTAAATTAAAGTTTTTAATTCCCATATCAACCATTAAAAACATAAATTCATAAATATGCACTATATCAGCAAACTTAATTATACCATCTTCTAAGACGGGCATAATATCCGCATCATCAACATTGGGAACATATTCAGCAAAATCACAAAGTGAGTAAGGATTAGTACTAGCAATACTTACTGCATAATCATATATATTTTGTTTATCACTACAATTCTTAGCTAAATCAATTAAAATATTTGAACTATTTTTCACCATATATATTCTCCTTAATTACCTTGTATTATATTACAAATAAATAAAAAAGAAAACTACAATTGTAGTTTCTTCATTATCACATCAACCATTTCTTTAGTTTCATCAATTGAAGAATTATTTGTATCTAATAATTCATAAGAATAATCATAATCTTCTAAATATTTAATCATTTTATCATAACCATCAATCCACATATTTGGACATTTTAAATCAGTATCATTCGGATCGCGATTTATTATTCTTTGCTTTCTTTCTTCATTCGAAGCATAAAGCAAAATAGTAAAATCTGGTTTACCAAACATTCTTTGCTGCATTACAAATATCTCTTCCGAAAAATCCGTTCCATTCCAAAAATAATTTAAGAGAACATGACGATCCATAACAATATTATCAAACTTATATTTACTTAAAGCAAATATATCTCCTAAAGCTAAATACCAAGCAATAATTCTTTCATCAGTAATTTTAAATACTTCTTGACTCAATTTTAGAACTTCATCTTGACTCTTATTAAAAACTTCACTTAACGGCTCTTTAATATATTTATAATTATATTTTTCTGCAATATACTTGGCAATTGTTGTTTTACCAACACCATCCATTCCTTCAATCGCAACTATCATCTTACTTCCTCAATACTTTTTTCAAAACTTCATATTCCACTTCATGAGGAAATAATTTATTATTATCCACTAAATCAAAGAATTCATCAACAGTAACAAATTTAGATTCACTAACTTCCTCTTCTTGATATACTAAATCATCAAATATAATATCTTGTCGCAAAAGGAAGATATCAACAAATTCCCGACTATCAATATCACGATAAAGAAGTATTTCTCGATTAGTAAATAAGTATTCTAATCTTTCTAAATCAACATTAATACCAAGCTCCTCTTTGCCTTCTCTTAATAAAGCATCTATCGAGTTTTCCCCTGCACCAATGTGTCCAGCAAAAGAAGCATCCCAAGTATCTGGATAAAGAGATTTATTACTAGAACGATATTGTAACAATATTTTTCCTTCATTATTTATAATCCAAACATGAACTGACTTATGCCAAAGTCCATCACGATGAGCAATTTCTTTATCTACAACACCTATTTTTTCTCCTCGAATATTATATTCATCAATCATTTCATGTTCCATATTTACACCTCCAATAACTTTCTTATATCTTCAATTGTTTTTTGCATATCGCCTTCGTAAAATACAGTTTGGACTCCAGCTAATTTAGCGTTTTCAATATCCATTACTTTACTATCACCAACATGTAATAATTCATCATTATTTATTTTTAATTCTTCACAAACTTTATTAAATACATCACTTGTCTTCCCACCAACTTGAAAATAATCAATACAAGAATACTTCTTATAAAATACATCATCAATTGTTGATAACTCATAATTTATAAACAAATCAGTAGTAGTCGATAAAATAATTACTGGTATATCTATTTCTTTAATCAAAGAATAAAGCTCACTATTTATTTTCGGTCTAATACTAAATTTATCTAATTCTTCTAAAGTATTAAATTCAAGAATATTAGCCCAGTATGCATCATCATAATAAAGACGATTATAAACTCCATACTCCCTAAACTTATTTTTTAACACAGTCTTAGATTCTTCTAAAGTTAAATTATATTTCTCTTTATACTTAATCGGTAACAACTCTAACCAAAAATAATCAGAAAAATCACTAGAAGACAAAGTTCCTTGTAAATCCAAACTTAAGACCTTAATCATTTTTTTTCAGCAACCTTAACTAATGAGAATATATCATAATCACTCAGATCTTCTCGTCCATGTAAGTAAAGTAATTCAGTAACATAAATTAAACCTGATACTTTTCCCCCACACTTATTTACTAAATTAATACCAGCTTTTGTAGCCCCTGAACCTGCCATAATATCATAAACAATAACGACATTCTCATCTTTTGCAATAGCATCTGTTTTTATTTGATATTCAGCACTACCATATTCTTTAATAAATTCTTCTCTATAATAGTCACCTGGAATTAAATTTGGCTTACGAATTAAAACTAATGGTAAATCTAACTCATAAGCTAAAATAGAACCAATCGTAAATCCTTTCGACTCAATAGCGACAATTTTATCAACATTTCTTTCACGTAAGAATTCTTTCATTTCCTCAATTGCCATTTTTCGTTTTTCAACATCTTTAAGTAAATAGGTAAAGTCCCAAAACAATACACCATCTTTTGGAAAATCTTGATAACTTCTTACAACATCTCTATAATTCATAATTACTCCTCAATTAATATTGCTCGTGATGGAGCTGCATCAATTCCTGTTACCTTAACTGGTAAACAAACAAAATCATAATCTTTTTCTTCTGTATCTTTAAGTCTTAAATTATCTAAACAAATTATATTTTCTTCCATAAATATACGATGAATATCAACACTTCCATTACGTTCAAAGCTTTGATAATCATAACCAATTAATTTAATTCCTAAGTCTCGTAAATACTTAGCAGCTTCAACAGATAAAGCCACATGATTAGGATTGTATTCCTTCATTTCATCATAAGAACATTTCGTTTTTAACATTACCCTTTTAGAATGAATATCATGTTTCTTTAAATCACTTACCTCAATATAATCATCAACATCAGTTAAATCTATAACTTGAGCATCTCCCATTAAAACGTCAAAAGGAACTTCATCACTTTTCCACTTTTCATTAAATAAATAGAAAGGTGCATCAATATGTGTTCCCGCATGTGAACCAAAGTCTAACCATGTAAAATTAATTGGCGCCTTGGGTATTCTCGCTACTGGTATTAATTTAGGTTGATCATCATCGACCCATACTACAGTATTCTCATTTAATTCCATTGATATATCTATAATTTTCATTTACTAATCTCCTCATCAATCTTTATTTTAAACTCTTTATTATGCTCAATTAATACATCCAATACATAATTTATAAGATCAAATCGCACTTGTTCATAATAATTCTTAAGGCCTTCATATAAAGAACTAATATCATTTCTAACTAATCGGAAAGATTCCCAATAATCCAAATGATTAACTACTGGCATTGGTGACCAAGCAGGTGCATATAACTCATATACTTGATCATAAAAGTCTGAATAAATACTTTTCCCATAGAAAGTCTCTTCCATATCTTTTAAAACAAAACGAATAATGTCGGCGTCCACAACATAGTCTCTAACTTGATCAACCGTAACTGCACTTTTTAACTTATCTAATAAATTATTTTCCGCAATTAAATCATTCAAATGATTCAAAAACTTTTCAACATCTTCATTTCGTAACTTATCACTAATTTTAATCTTCAAATCTTCAAGATATACTTTCTCAAAATTATATTTATCAATAAAGAAATAATAACCTATTAAATCAATCCTATTTTCAAATGGATAAGCTCCATTACGATAACAACTTAACTCCGTACTATTATCATATAAAGTGAAAGCAATACGATCAATCTCTTCAGGATTATCTAAAAACATACAAAACGATGATAACTTATAATTTATATTATCAGTAAATAATTTAACCATCCCATTTAAATTTCTAATAATTGTCCCTGCATTAATATATTCATCAAAAACTAAAAATTCTTGATTAAATATTTCCGAAAGCTTAGTACCTTTTAAACACTCTTGAAATTCTCTTGTTGATATTTTATACTTCTTTGTTGCTTTAACAGAATCATAAATACTAAACTTATCATTACCTACTAATTCTTCTAATATATTATTTGTACATAATTTTTTTAAAGTATCTTTTCTTAGTTCAAATTCCTCTTTTGTTAAATATTCTTTAAACCAACCATAAAGATAAAAGTCTAAATCTCTTGGAATCTTAATTTGGATAATATTTAAATTAGTATTTTTAAATTCATCTAAATCTTTCATTATTTTTATTAAAGGGGAAGTTCCACTTTCAATAACTAAAATATTTTTAATATTAGTTTTAATAAATTTGTCTAAGATACATTTTGCAAGATCAATACTTTGTTTCTCATTCATAAATTCAAATTTTTCATTAAATCTAGGATGAATAAAACCCGATAAATTATCTACGTTACCAAATATCTGTTTCATTTAATTCTCCTTTGCAATATCAATAAACTTCTTAATCTTCGCATGATCTTTGCGATCCTTACGTAAATAAGTTTCACTAAAATAACTTACACCAGTTGAAACATCTACTCCATAAGAATGTGTATCATTAATGGCATCTTGTAAATTATCAGGATTTAAACCACCAGCAATAAACACTTTTTTAGAAGTTAAATCCATTAATTCTCGACATTTTTTAAAATTATTAACCTTCCCTGTTCCACCAGTATAACCAGCATCTCGAGAATCAAACAAGAAATAATCACAGTAAGGCTCATAAAGTTTAATCTTACTTACCGCTTCAGGATCATTTGTTACAATTGTTTTAATAATCTTTCTACTAGTGTTATTACGAACTTTCATAACCTCTTTGATATCAATATCTTCCGATATTTGAATACCTGTACTTTGAATATATTCTGCTAATGCCAAGATATCATCCCCATCAAATAGATGCGTTACTAAAAAGCTATCTACTCCCTTAGGAAACTTCTTTATAGTTTCTCTTACCCATTGAGCATATGGCTCAACTTCTACTGGTAGTACTTTTCCTCCCATAACGAATCCAATTGCATCAGCACCTAATTCTACCGCTTTTAAAGCATCAATTTCATTACTTATCCCACATATTTTAACTTTCATAAAACCTCCTAATTGTAGACTTTGTTTAAATAGTCTTTTCGTAAATTCTTAATTTTTCCTTGATTAATTAATCTATCTAATTCCCTAAAATCATCATAAGATTTAATGCCTTCATCATCATGAATATTAACTCTGCCAAAACAATCTATGAACACATTAAATACTTGTTTACTTTCCACCTTATACTCTTGTTCAATAATATTACTATCACGATATTTTTCCTTAACATCATTTAAAACTTTTTCATACTCTTCTTCTGTAATACTAAATAACTCATTGAAATTACTTCCATACCCACTACTTAAAAATTTTCCTAACTTCCAGCTGCTTACTTTACCTTCAAGTAAATTGCCAATGTTGATTACATCATTTAAGTTTGGTTTACCAACCATCGTATTAATCTTAATTTTTACACTAGGATAATATGTATTAATATAGTCTATTAAATCAAGAACTAAACCATGATGATTCTTTACTGCACATGGACGCATTTCATTATGAATATTAGAAACACTTGCATCTAACGGTAAATTAATAGCGTCTACATAATCTAATAATTCACATTTTTTCATAAGTTCAATACCATTAGTCGAAACTATTGTTATTAATCCTCTTTCCTTGCAATACTTAGCAATACTCACAATATCACTTCTTAAAAGAGCCTCTCCACCTGTTAAATTAATAGCTTTCACTCCATACTCTTTTAATTTATCAATTATTTGCGTTATTCTTTCATAAGGTAATTGTTCCATATTGTCTCGCCAATTTGCAAAACAGAATTTACAATCCATATTACAAACAGCCGAGACTTCAAAACATATATAATCAATCACACTATTCACCTACAATTTCAATGATTTCTGATTTAATACGATCATAATCCTCTTTAAACGAAGTTAACTCACCATCAATATCTAAATGATGAAATTCTGTTCCCCTCTGTGTCGCTTCAGTACTTCCAGCAACATTAACTGCTCCAATAGATTTAACTCTCGTAATTAAATAACCTGCATCTTCCATCTCATGAATTTTTAAAGGATTATTAGTTAACATGATTATATCTTTAGAAACACTTAAATAATCCATCATAACAGGAGTAATTTTATACCCAATTGAATTATTTTCTGCACGAGGATCTCCATTTATACCAATTGTTGTAAATCCTCCATACATTGTTGTTTTATATGTTTGTTCAGAAGTATATTCACCACGATGTCTTAAAGATGCTCTTTCACTTAAATCAAAAACAAACTCATCCTCAGTATAACCACTACCCATACCATTTTGCGAATCAACATGTAACATTACAAAACCTAAATTTGATTCTTGTTGATATAAATGTTTACCTTCTTCATATTTATATTGCTCTTGAACCCATGCTTCAAACTTATCACCATCTAATATATCTGGAGTATCACATTTATTAAAGTAAGCTGCTAATTCACGAATATTTTTCCATTGATAATGGCAATTACACCTTTGTGAACCAAATAAGAAGGAAGGTGTACAAGCTGACTCAGTTCTTAAAACTATTTTACCATCATACACATTACCAACTAATCCTACATTTACATACTCCATTCCTAAACCAGGCATATAAACGACTGCTCCAAGATGACGAACTAAATTAGGAGTTTCAAATTTCTCCGTAATCGAATAAAGTGTTGCTCCCTTATTTGCAATAATCAACGCCTTCGTTTTCAAATGAACAGCAACATCATAAATGTTCATTAAATCGCCTTCAGCCTTTTCTTGATCTAACGCAGTTACAAAATTATATATTATCTTATTAAATAAATCTCGTGATTTAATTTTATAAATTTTTTCTTGATAATCACTTGGGATGCTATCTAACACTTCCAAATAAATTTCTTGTTCTCTTTTTATTCTATCGATATATTTATTAGTTCCTCTAACGAACAATTCTCTTTCATTCATAATAATACTCCTATTTATTTTTATATTTAAACATCACCGAAGGACGATGACCGCCTGTCTTAATCGTCTTCTTAGTCTTAATAACCTTTGGCTCAATAATTCTTCTAAATGCTGGATCCAAAAGTTTCTTACCTAAAATAACTTCATATATTTGTTGTAATTCACCAAGAGTAAAATACTCTGGCATTAAATTAAACACGATATCTGTATCTTCTATTTTATTTCTTAAACGATCAAGCGCCATCATAATAATCTCGGGATGATCAAAACCAATAAAGTCATTCTCTAATATTTTATAACTATATCTTCTTGATGAAACATCCACCACATCTTTTTTAACAGAAAAATCAATTAATGTATCACCATTTTCCAAAGTAACTTTAATCTTTGTTTTCATCTCTTCAATATGAATATTAAACCAACAAGCATCTTCACTTAATTCATTCTTGATTCTCTCCTTATCAATTAAAGCCATATAGGCAGTACTAATAATTCGATCTCTTGGATCACGATTAAGGTTACTAAAAGTATAAAGCTGCTCATTAAATATTTCTCGCAAATTAGTTTCTTTTTCAAGAACCCGATTCGCTGCCTCATCCAAAGTCTCGTTCTTCTTAACAAAACCTCCTGGTAAAACCCATTTATCTTTAAAGGGCTCCTTATTTCTTTTAACAAGTAAGATACTTAAACTCTTTTCTGCCAAGCTTCGAACAGTTTTGGCCTCTCCCTTTGTTACTGTAAATATTAACAAATCTGTAGCTAAAGCAAATCTCTCAATATCACTTTTCATTTTATCATCTCCTAACTAATTAATATTTTATTAAAAAGTTCGCGCTTTGTCAATAACTTTTTAATATTTTTTTATTAAGTTATTAAAATAATTAAAAAACTATACTAAAAAGTATAGTTAAATACGATTATATTTTTATTTTATATATCTTTACTTCACTAACTCCATCAACTAGTCTTAATTTATTATCATCAGGAATAACACCCTCATAGCAAAGCTCTGCACCATTATATAATGCAACTTTTTGAGATGCATAATTATCTATTGTAGTTGAAACATACAAATCTTTATCCACATTACAGGTATTTTCTTTGATTAAATCAACTAACAATTTAAGTGCTCGTGTTGCATAATGATTACCTTGATATCTATTCTTTATCTTATAGCTTACATTTCCTTCATACCTAATCGTATCATCTTGAGAGTAAAAATTATTTTCATATAAAGTATATGTTAATTCTCCAATTACTTCTCCTGTCTCATTTAAGATAATATCAAAGAATTGATCGGTCTCATTTCTTACATTGTAGTCATCTTTAACAAACATTTTAGAAATGCTTATTACTTCATCACTAGTAACTGGATGAAAAAGATGTTCTTGAACGATATTCGTATACTTACATAAGTCATAACTATTAGCAACCATATCTAGTTCCTCAATTTTTCCAACTCGTTTAATTAATCCCTTAACTAAGGAATATGCTTCTACTTTATCTATTGAAAGTTCTGGAACATAATCGACTCCTAAAGGATAAGATATACAATACTTCGTACTTAAAGACAAATCATGTAAAGATTTCGTAACTCTAAAAGTATTATCAACTTTATTCATATCTAAAATAATTTCATTGATTTCATCTGTCTTAACAATTTCTGTAACTCTTAAAGTATCTTTAGCATTAGTCACATAATAAGTAATATTATCATTTTGATAGAAATAAACAGTTTGCGGAATTATAGAAGAAGATAAAAAATTATATCCATCAATAAATACTACCTTAAATGGAAGATCTCCTAATTCATGATTATCTGTAAATTCTAAATAATCGGTTACTGGTATAGTTTCCAATATTTCCATCTTCAATACACTACCATCTTTAGATATTTTAATAGCATCATCTTTTGCAAACATCCAAATCACTCCCTAAATAATAGTTTATATTATAACATTGCCTACTACTTAGTGCAAATAAAAAGAATCGCTTATATTCGATTCTATAATTCACTGTTGTCAGTTCTTTGAGCTAAAATAATTTTTAAATTTCCATTTTTAACTCGTAATTCATCCAAAAACTTCTTCTCATCAGCATCATGTTTTAACAATACAAAATACTTTAATTCAAACATACTTCCTAAAGCAGTCGTCTTAGCCGAAATAAGTTGATATTTTCTTGTATATTTTTTTAATATCTCATCAAATACATTTGGATAATCTAAATCTTCTGGTATTGTTATTCTTAAACTCTTCTCATATTTATTTTGATCATATAAAGGCATATAACTTAATAATAAAATTACAACAATACCTATAACAGCAAGTATACCTGCATAAAAAATATACCCCATACCTGTTGCCAGTCCAATCGTCATAGCAAAGAATACTGATAATATTTCTTTACTAGTCCCAGCAACACTTCTAAATCTTACTAAACTAAAAGTACCAGCTACAATTAATCCCATTCCTAAATTACCATTAACTAAAATTATTACTGCTTGAACCAATAATGGCAACAAAGAAATCGTAATTAAGAAATTTTTATTATATGTACTAGTAAATTTATGAGTTAATGCAATTGCTACTCCTAATACTAACGATACTAGTGTTGCAACTAACAGTAAATCAATACTTATATTTGCTGCTGTTTGATTAAATATACTATTTAACATTTTACTTCACTCCTTATTTTATCTTGAAATATTGAACCAACTTTGGAAAAAGAAGTCGGATATATTTTCAGCCTTGATAAACTTGATACTAACCATAATGGCATAGCATCTAAAGTTTTAATCTCCATAATATAAACTTTATCTTTAAAAAATTTCTTTCCATGGTCTCCTAATTCCAATCGCAAGTCATCAAAACGATAACGCAAATTAGTATCAAATGTAATTCTTAAATTATGATTTTCTAACCCACGATAACATAAACGATCATATCCTACAAATACAAAAGGTTTCAATTCATATAAATCAAAATAGTATTTTATCTCTTTCATTATTTGCGTTTTACACTCCAATTTTTTATCAATAAACTTATAATATTCATCTAATGTTAATTTACTTCTTCTTTTTCCAACTGTTCCCTTGTACTTCTCTTTTATCTCTAAATACACATTAGAATTCTTATCAGGAACATCATAACTTCTTAAACGAATTTTTTCTTTAAAAGTTGGCTTTTCTAAAGAATTAATTAATATATTATTGTTCTTATCATCAAAATAAATACTACATATTTTACTTTTATAATATTCATCTTTTTCAATATTTTTAGTAATTAATTTCATTAATTCTTTATACTGAACTTCAGTAATTAAGTATTTTTGTTCTACTCTACGAAATATAAATTCATTCATGAACTAATTTCCTTCTTATCATAAAGATAATAGTTAATAAAAGAAATATTCCATCAGCAATTAAATAACCATATAGTAAATCATTAGTAGTTCCATAAATATCCAAAATGCCTTTCATATAACTACCAGTAATTAAACAAGCCAAAAATGAATTATACAAACTAAATGATATTCCATCAAATAATTTTCTCATCAAAGGCACTATTACATAACCAAGTAGAAAAAGAATCATTCCTGGTGCAATCATATATATAGAAAATACTCCATGTGAGAAATATTCATATACAGCCGAAAAAAGTAAACATATAACTGCTATTACTAAATATCTTATTTTAACTTTTTTAATATCCAATGTATACAATGTCGCTCACCTTTCTTTCCACTAACTTATGCTTATTAATTGGTTTATTTACAATCTTACCATTAAAATAAAATGCACTAGATCCTCCACCATCAAGATTATAAGCTACCTTAACATCATAATTATCTAAAAATTTTGCTAATTGATATAAAGACAAACCTTCACTTTCTTTTGTACGACCATCTGAGACTAAAAAGATATAATGCAAAGGCTCAATCATAGCAATTGCTGTACGCGGATTACTTGTCTTTTCACGATATACTTGCGAATTTTTATTAACAACTATTTCACTATCATTAATTAAAGCTGGCCCAAAAGCTAAAAGTTCCTTAGCATTTTCAAGTTCACTTAACTTAACTTTATTTTCTTTAATTATTTCAAATGAACCATCATTATTTATAACTACATCTTCTTTATTACCTTTGCTACTTGTTCGATATATTTTACCATTTTTTAATACATAACCTTTTTGTTGAACACCATAAAAGTCTCCATTAACAGCAAGTATTGCATTTTTAGATTTCGCAATCTTTGATGTATATTCAGTAATATTCTTTCCATAAGTATCTTTTGCAAAAGCCGTTTTTAAATATTCAGCATCTCTTATTTTTATATCTGCCATATAAATATTCGTATTATATTCACGAGTCTTAGTAATCTTTATTTCAATATTACTGTCTTTGTAATAATCATCAGTAGAAATTGTTTCCTCTTCTTTTGGTGGTTCTAAGACTTTTACATCATCATTTTCTTCCACTACTTGATAACTATTAGTTAAAAGAAAAGTATCAGCTAAAACATATCCCGTAAATAAAACTAATATCAAACTAAATATTATTCCATATAACTTCTTCATACTACCTCCTAAAAAATATACTTCTTTTGAATACGATAACTAATCATAAATAATACAACTTCCACAATTAATTTAGAAATATATTTATTTAATCCTAAAACACTAACTAATAAATATAAAATAGATGTATTAACTAAAAGAATAAATATTGCTAATAAATAATATTTAAATATTGATTTACTAACATTATTTTTATCTTTAAATACCATTTTCTTATTTAAAGTATAATTAAAAGTTGAACTTATTACTCGAGCAATAACATTTGATAAAACAACACTTTTCGAGAACGCCACTATTATAACATATAATCCATAATCCACCAAAAAAGATAGGGTTGATGATGATATAAATTTTAATAGCTCTTTATAGACTAAATAAGAATCTTTTATTGGATGAAAGTGAGTTCCTGAATTATTATCTTCATAAATAGTTTCAATTACTTCTTCCTCTAACTTTATTTTTTTCTTAGGAGCCATCATTAGCATATTCATTTCGTATTCAAATCTATTCCCTTCAATAGTAAGTAAGAAATCTATTAAATCACTTTTGAAAGCTCTTAAACCTGTTTGAGTATCATAGATATTAACTCCTGTTGATAAGCGATAAAAAACCTTCGTTATACCATTTCCCACACGACTTTTAAAAGGAGTATTCTTACTTCTAATTCTTTTTCCTAGTAAAATAGTATTATCTTTATTCTCAACAATCTTACATAAATTATGAGCATCCTTAACCGTATGTTGTCCATCACTATCCATTGTAACTACTACACACTCTTTGTAATTTTCTGATATATATTTTAATCCTGTTTTTAAAGCATAACCTTTTCCATGATTACCTTCATAACTTAAATAATGAGTCTTTTTATTTACGCCATCAAATATCTTATCATAACTTTTACTACTTCCATCATTAACCAAAACTACTTCAAAATTATTATTAATCAAATCATCAATTATTTTAATTAATCTTTCATCTGGTTCATAAGACGGAATTAAAGCCACATACTTCATATTTCCACTCCCCTAATCTATTACTAAAAATGATACATCATAAACTACTTGATTATATTTTTTATAATTAGATGTAGTTCTATTTTTTATTTCCAATTTATCATTTATATTATTATTATTCATTTCATATCTTTTTAATTCAACTTCCTTAGAATCTTGAACCCCATATATTAAAACATATTTAGTATTTTTAGGCAAGATAATGCATTTATCACTTTCAAGCTTGCCTCTTTGCAATATATTATCTCCATCAGTTGCTTGATATAAAACTTCATCATATTTTAAATTAGCATATTTACTCTTATACCAATCAACACGGTTCGTTAAATCTTTAATAAACATATTCATTGCACTTCGATAATCTTTATTACCACTAATCCATGTACGATCCCATTGATTAGCAATCATTCTTGAATAAGTCCAACGAGTATAATTCATTACTGCACTCGCGCTAAGTTCATTATCTATTGCACTAAGTTTATTTGGTAAATCACTTATAACATCATAATACTCTAAAAATACTTCATCTACTAACTTAGAAAAATCATCCCTTTTAAGTAATGGCCTAAACCAATTTTCACTTGTTCGACTATTATTTAGAGCAATATCATCAGTAACATAGTAACCTAAATTTTTAGTATAAACATAACTTCTATTCATCGTCGCATCCATATCCCAAGTTGGTCCTGCATAAAGTTTTCCATCTTTAACATAGCAATAAACACTATTACGAGCTGCATCAAAATTAAGAGATATTTCATTAACCCAATAATATTTTGCAAAAGATTCTAAATCAATATATTTTTGTAGTTCCTCTGTTGAAGTATTAGCATTGTATATTAAAGATTCAATCTTATTTAAATAATTGCGAGCCTTCTTAATAACCTCTGCTCTTTCACCACTAGTTAATTTATCTAAATCTGGATTATGAATAATAACTGGATAACCATGATTTAATTTAAATTGTCCCTTTCCTACATGATGATCAAATTCAAATAAGAATTCACTATCTTCAATATCAACACGATTAGTCTTAACTTCAACTTTACTAGTTATAGTATAAGTACCAATATACTTGTTATTTACATATACCTCAGCAGGCTTCGAATCCATACTATATTCAAGATCCATATCTTTAGCAAAATTTAGCCATAAATAATTTCTCGACATTGTACCATCAAAGTGATTAGCAAGAAGTGTCCAAGATTTTGCTTCTGGCATTCCAAGCACCGATACTTTTTCATTAAATTTAAGTGAAAAAGGTTTCTTATCTCTTCGCCAAGTCGCATTTCCACGTCCCTTAAATTTGCTAAAACTAGCCTCAATTGTATCCTCACTACTAGATGCAACAACTGCCACTCCTGGATAGCTTGTTTTATGTCTACCATCATTAACTATCTTATGATAACTTGCATCTCCACCATCTAAATTTAAAAATAATGCACCTATATCAGATTGTAAAATTTTAACATTATAAACCGATTCTTTATTAACATTAGTATCTAATTTAAAAGTATAAGTTTCATCTAATAAAGATAAATTCTCTCCACTTATAATCTTTTTTACTAAATTATTATCTTTATCATAAATAGATAAATACGTAATAGTATCTGTTTCAAACTCAATCTTAATAGCGTCTCTATTAATTGATTTAGGTAAAAACAAATAATATATATTATCTTTCAAATACCAAGAAATTCTATCTATTTCACTAGCATCTTTGTTACTTACAAATAATGATTTAATTGTTAATTTATCATAAACTTCATTATCTATTTCTACTCTTTTAGTCGTACTCGTCGTTGGTGTTTTATGAAAACTATTAATAATAAGTGGTTCAGTATCATCAATACTATAAAATTTCCAAAGTATAGCAAAATCAAAAGCAAGCACCAAAAACAAAAAAACTAAACAACCCAATGTTTTTTTCAAAAGTACCACCACCGCGAAATTATTATACAATAAAATAGCACTTTTATAAAGAAAATCAAAGAAAAAAATAGCAAATAAACGCTATTTCTTTAACCAATTATTCTTTTTATGAGCTTTTCTATGCCTTGGTATCGATATTTTTATAATATAACCATAAAGTCTTGGAGCCATATATCTAAGAAAGGTAAGTTTATCTAGTGTTCTATTAAACTCTTTCGTCAAATATAAATACCATTTACAATTAATATGATTCCTTATTTGTACTAAAAACTTTATAAATTTGTGCTGATGATTTGGACGATAATTATTTTTAAAACAATAATCAAAACAAACCATATTATCACATACATCAATATTGCTACTTGAATAACCAGCATTAATTAATGAGCTTATAAATAATCCTAACATTTCTTGATTTGGAAAACAAATACAAACACTCATTTTTAAATCGCTAGTTGCCGAAAACTTACCAATATCAAAACCCGTTAACCACCAAGATTTATCGCATCGTGAAAATAACTTACAATCTTTATATAAGGAAAACTGCATATGCAAAGAATCTTCATCACTAACAGCTTGATATATTTTATATTTACTAAATCTATCTCGAACATATACTCCAATTTCTGCCCCTAAAGCTATCCCATATTGGCCTTTCCAGAATTCAATCCTATATTGTTTATCTTCATAATCAAAGCATACTGGAAGTGAAACAATAACCATATTAAAGAATGGTGATTTATCATCATATAAATCCATATATCCAAAATCTCTTTGCCAACAATCTCTTCTAGAAATAATAATATCTTGATCAATATCAAATTCGAATCCAAATGGTTCTAACATTAAATTAATATAACATAATTTTTCACAATCAGTTGTTATCTTAACTTTTCTAATCGCCCATTTTCTTTTTCTATATAAATAAACAATAAACATAAAAAAATAAATAATCCACATTACACCTATAAAAATCATATCTCACCTCCTATTCAAATATCTAAAAATTGGAATGTTTCCTTCAATAAACTTCTTCTGAACAGAAATTATTTGTTTATCGTCTACATCATATTCCCATCTAACTAAAGATATACTTCCCTCTTCAATTTCTAAACAAGTTATTCCATTAGGATGAATACAACTACCATCATTAAAATATAACCCCTCACCAACATTAGGCATTATTGGACGATGAGTATGTCCAGCTATAAGCAATTTATCATTCTCTTCACTCCATTTTTGTAACTTTTTCTCAACTCTTTTAGACACTCGATATTTTTTGGCAGATGTTGTAGGATCATTAACACCAATATACTCTAAACCTCGCCAAACAGTTCGAACCAAAAATCTTGAAAATCGCCAAAGAGTACTATTTAGAAAATCAACTTGATGTCCATGCACTAAAAATATCTCTTTCCCCTTATATTCAACAATTAACGATTCATAAACTTTTAAATTTAATAATAATTCTTTTTCTTCTTGAGTTATCTTATCATAATAAGTATAAAAATATTTTTTTAATACATTTGGATATTTTTTTTCAATATCATGATTACCATATATCATAATTAAGCGATTATTTTGATGGAACTTCCTTAATATTTTAAAAGTATCAAGATGTTCATTTATTATCTCATCATATTTTTTTACTTCCCACATATCATCTCCATCACCTAATTCAACATAAGAAAAACCCTTATTAAAATAATGATTTAATGCTCCATTAAAAATATTTTTATTCTTAAGAAAATTATCAAAATTATCTCCAGCTCCTCGATGACAATCACTCATTATAATAAGCTTAGTAGAATCATCTATTTTTATTCGTTTGGAGTTTTTATATATTTTATCTAACTGCCTTACTGACATAATTAATCACTGCCATTCTACTTTATAATATGATAGATTACAAAAATTAATTAGGTCATAAAAAAAGTAAGTCATTATGACTTACCACTAATTTTCATTAATTTTCTTATTACTTATCCATATTATTTAAATATGAAATATAAGCATCAAGCAAATCAGGATCATGTTGATTAGCAGGTAGTTTATCTAAATCAAAGAATTTCATATCTTTTGATTCACTATCCCACTTTAAATCTCCTGTATAATTTCTTACACAATATAAAGCCGTATTATTAATTACTACATCACCGTTTGGATATTCACTGCGTCTTGATGGTCCAGAAATAATATCAATTAATTCTAAATTATCTTCTAAGACATCTAAATTAGTTTCTTCTTTAATTTCTCTAATTACAGTATCCTGAAATCTCTCTCCCAACTCTTGACATCCACCAGGTAATCCCCACTTATCACGATCAGCACGACTTTGCAATAAAACTTGATTCTTTTCATTAACAATAATGGCTGCTGCTCCATCTTGTAATAATACAAAACGATGTCTCATTTCTCCCATACATAGTCTCGTAAAAACTGGATAACCAATAATATTCGAAAGTTCAATTATCTCATCAGCTGATAAAGGTTTAATCATTTCGAATAATTCTTCATAAGTTAAATTTCTTTGTTCTTGAGTTGTCATTCTTCTGACCTTATCAAGTATCTCTTTATTTGACATATTATCACCTAAATCCAATATAACACTATTTCCAATATTCTTCAATAAACTATACAACGAAGGTTCCAAAAAAAAACATAAACAAAATAGTTCATGTTTTCAATTATTTTTATCTTAATAGATTTTTATATTTAACTACATTAGAATCTTCTTTTAAATAATTCAAAGCTTGCAAATGTAATTGACCAACTCTAGCTCTAGTAACTCCATACACACAACTAGCCTCTTCCATTGATAACTTGTCACTTCCATTTACCCCATATAATTTAGCAATAAGATCTTTTTTACGGTCATCTAGCTTTGCACAAGAGAAAACAGCTTCAATAAATTTAGAATAATCAACGCTATTTACTAATGAATTAGAAAAATCATTTTGATAAACTCTTTCCATATTCACTTCAAAACCTTGTAATCCTAACTCAATTAATAAATCTTTGAACTTTTCAATTTTTGTCCTTGTAAAATTATCAACAACATCTTCTTCATCTTTAATAGCATCTACAATATTTACTAAAATTTCGTAAGTTTGTTGAAGTACATCAGAGTCAGACAATTTTAACTGATTCATTCTATAACTAAAGTATGAACGAAATCCATATTCATCAGTTCCAAAAACTTTATCAAATAGCTTAAGGAAATCTTCATAACTAACTTGTCCATGAGAATTATCAAACTCTATAAATTCATATAAAAAATCATTAAAACTACTAGCAGTCAAAATAGTTAAATCTGAAACTGTAAAATCTGTCTCAGTTAACGACTTTTCTAAATTACTACAAAAACATAAATCCATAATATTAGCATAAGAATTAACCTCTAATAATTTACCATCTTTAATAGCTTTAATCCAAATTTCACTGCATGTATTAATAATATCATTTGTATCATACTTAGCGTTTTCAAGACAACATAAATTATTTCTTTTAATAAAATTTAAAACAACATATAAAGTACCTTCAATTAAGTTATTAATTTTTTCCTTCTTTATTGATTCATCTAATTCTTGCATTGCTTCCACATATAAAGCTTTAGCATCTTCAAAACTTAATCTAGTAAAACTAGATATTTGTTCTTTAAAAGAATTTAAAATATCATTTGATTTACTCATAAAAACTCCCCTTTTTCTTAAGTTTATATCTTAACATAAACCAAATATAAAAGCAAATAGAGGAAAAAACTATCTATTTAATACTATCAGTAAATTTTTTAATGTCCGTATCACTAACACTACTAGAAAATCTTAAACCTTCTTGCCAACTTCCGCCATTAGCTTCATCTTTTAATAATTTAGCACTTTGCCCTAAACCACTAGATGCAGATGTACAAAAAGGAATTATTGTCTTACCACTAAAATCATTAGCTTTAACAAAAGTATTTACAGGCCATGCTGCAACTCCCCACCAAATTGGATAACCAATTATAACTATATCATAGCTATCCCAATTATCCACATCTGTTGTCTTTAGTTTAACATCGCGAAGAGTTTCATCATCATGCTCTTTTGATACTCGAGAATTACTATTAGTCCAATTAAGATCCTCCGATGTATACTCCTCCTCAGGAACAATTTCAAAAACATCACCATTTAAATTATCTGCAATTTTCTCAGCCACTCTTCTCGTATTACTAGTTGCCGAAAAATATACAACTAATACTTTCCTACTTTCATCATATCTTGAATTATCTTCTTTAACACCATTATTTATTGGCTCACTTATATTATTACTATTTGAACTATTATTTAACAATAAGAAAAATGCTATACCTACAACACCTATAACTACTATGACAATTATTATTTCTATAATCTTTTTATTCATTACTCTCCCCTCCTACCAATTTTTATTGTCTTTGCGACAATCTTCATTAGTTCTTCTTTCTCTTACTATATTATCAAACCATTCTACCATAGATGGATCTTGATGATTAAAAAATAAGCTATCATTAGAATCTAACTTTTTAATTTCTTCCATATCTTCATCAGTTAGCTTAAAATCAAATACATTAAAGTTTTCTTCCATTCTTTCTATATGAGTAGATTTACAAGCAATAATAACTCCTCTTTGAATTAACCATCTAAGTATAACTTGAGCTGACGACTTATTATATTTATGCCCAATATTTACAAGAGTTTCATTTTCAAAAAGACCATTTCTTCCCTCTCCAAATGGTGCCCATGCTTCAATATGTACTCCGTATTTTTCCATATTTTCTTGAGATCTAAATTGTGCGTTTATGGGATTTGTTTCTACTTGATTAACGGCTGGTATTATTTTCCTTTCAAATAAACACATATCAGATAATCTATCCGGATAAAAATTTGATACTCCGATAGCTTTGATTTTACCTTCTAGATATAAATCTTCTAAAGCCCTATATGCTCCATAGTAATCACTAAATGGTTGATGTAATAATACTAAATCAATATAATCAGTCTTTAATTTTTTTAATGATTCCATAACGGATTCTTTACATTTTTCATAACCATAGTTATCAATCCATACCTTAGTTGTAATGAAAAGTTCCTCTCTTGGAATACCACATTCAACTATAGCATCACCAACTTCACTTTCATTAAAATAGCTTTGTGCTGTGTCAATACTTCTATATCCTACTTTAATTGCGTCTAATACACATCTTTTAGTTTCCTCCTTAGGTATTTGATATACTCCAAACCCTAAAATTGGCATCTCTATGCCATTATTAAGTTTTACATATTCCATAAATTCATCCCTTTCTAAATTGACTTTTTCTCAATTTACACTATAATTATAAATGTCGTGTGTAACTCACGGTCAATACTTTTTTTTAATTTTTTATTGACTAAATATTACACCAATATTAAAAAGGAAATCGAGGTACTAAAAATGACAAAAGAAAAAATTCTATACTCAATGAAACAAACTTGTGAAAAAACTAATATGAGCTATGACACATTAAAATTCTATTGCAATGAAGGTTTAGTTCCTAATGTTAAAAGAGATAAGAACAACTATCGCGTCTTTGATGATAACGACATTGCCTGGATAAACAGCTTATCTTGCCTTAAAAATTGTGGAATGAGTATATTAGAAATGAAAGAATATCTTAATTTATGCTTAAAAGGAGAATCAACTATTCCAGAACGAAAAATAATATTAGATGCTAAACTACAAGAATTAGAAAATAAAAAACAAGAAATACAAACAAGTATCAACTACATTCATTGGAAACAAGGATTTTATGATGATATCTTATCGGGTAAATCCAAATATTATAGTAATTTAATTCTAACAGAAGAAGAATAAATAACACTATATCAATATAACTGTCTAATCGTATCAACATTAATAAGAAATAATAATAATACAAACCAAAGTATGTTAAACTTATAATAAGGTGAGACAACATGTTAACAGATAAAGAAAAATCCACAATTGAACTATTACTAAGTGACTTAGATAAAAAAGGTACAGTTGAAAATCATAACGACAAAACAAGAATATCAATTTATTTTATTAATAAAGCTAGCTTACGAACATTAGCAACCTTTGATTTTAATACCAAAGAGGAATTAGACCAATTTATTGAACCATTAAAATTAATAAGACAAATTAATGCCAACAGTGAAGAAAAAGTAACAATTTCTCTAAAAAGCGGATTATATCAAAACGGTCGATATGAATTATCATTTCAAATGGGAGGCAATGAACTTTCAGTCAATGAATTACGACGTCTAAATATGAATTTATTAAATAATGCCAATAAAGAAATCCAAGAAAAAATTCACGAAATAGAATCATTATCTCAAAACATAATTGATTTAATTAGAAGTTATAATGACATAAAAGAGAATTATAATAATATTGCTGAACAAGTAATAAAAAGACAAACTAATTTTATGGCCTTATTAAAAAGAATTGATATAAGACAAAATTTAACACCATACAAAGTAAATGAAACAGTACAGTTTGATATGTCATCAATTCTTGAATTATACACTAGAAATGAATTTAAAAGGTTTGGGGATGATAAGGAAACTGTTTTAGCAGAAGAAGAAAAAATTTATTCCGAACTTCAAAAAATTCTTTCAACATCATTTAACGGAAAAAACTTTCACATTAATTTAAGTGAATATCAAGAATATGAATTAGAAAAAGTAAAAATAATCACTGATATTCTAACAGAATCATTTACTAAATATTATAAAGATATTAATGAAAAAGTTGAAAATGCCAAAAGAAAATTAGATGAATTAATAAAACATATTGAAGAAAAAAAGCCAGTAAAAACTTTAATCGTATCTAAAAATGATATTGAGTCACTTGAAGAGCCTCAAATAATAAAAAAATATCTTACTGTAACTATGTTTTCTAAAACAGATGAAAAGGTAAGTGAAATATCTTTAAATACGGAATATAAAACGGCTGTATTATATGACTCTATGCGTGACATTGAGAAGAAACAAAATGAAGAGCTTACCCCAGAAGAAAGAACGGGAATTTTAATTTACAAAACTCAATTATATCGCGCAATAAATCCCATAACATCATATATTCGTAGCAATAATATCTCATACGATGATATGTTTAACGATGAATTTATTTCAAATATCATAAAAACTGCCTACGAAGAAATGGTTCAAAGTTCTGGAGATGAAATAGAATATAAACCAACTGGTATAAAAGAGATAGATAATATTTTCGATAGATATGAAGACAATTTAGGAATACCACCAATAGAAGACTATCAAAAAATAGTATTAGAATCTATTCCTCTAATAGAGAGTGCATTAAATAAAATAAGTATTGATGAAGATATGATTTTATATCGCGGTATTCCAAGTAACAATAATACATTTATGAACCTTCCAAACCACTATTTATCAACATCTATGTCACCCAGAGTTGCTTTAGATTTTCTTGAAAGAGAAACAAATCAAAAAGGCGATATAAAAACCTTTTATAAAATAACATTACCTGCTGGATCTCATGCATTATTTTATACATATGAATTATTAACCGGAGAATTTTCTAGTGATGAATTATATCCATTATATGGAGATGAACAAAAAGAAGTATTAATTGATACTTCAATGTTTGATTTTGAAGAATTAAAAAGATCATACTTCTATGGATATGATAATATAGGCGGATATCAAACAGATGATATGCCAATTGAATACATTGAAATTGTTGCTCATCCTAAAACAATTGAATACAAATCAACTCTTAATTAAAACAAAAACCTCACCTAAAATTGAGGTTTTTTTAATTACTAACATTTATTAAATTTAGAAATTCTAATATAGGAATTTCGATCACTTGATATTCTTTATATTTAAATTTTTGAATTATTTCTTTATTCTCAATATAATAATCTCTTATTTTATTTTGATTGACCAATATCTTTTCCTCTTCAGTTCGCGCATAATGATGTTTAAACATGTCAGCAGGCCATTTAATACCATTGTAATTAATATCTTCTGGAGAAACTTTTGACATCATATAATGAAGAATATCAAACCTCGAATAAGAAAAAGTATTATCACTCAAATTTTTTAATACAACAATTCTTAATTTAACTGGATCAATAACTTTACTTGTACATCCATCAACAGGATTATTTTCATTTTCAACAAATTCCCTATCAAAACATATATATACGCCATCACCCAAATAATCTCTGATGCTAAGTGAATGTAAAATTTTTTGATATAATCTCTCGTCTTCTAAAGGCATCTCGCCCTTTTTAATTTATTATATACAATATTAAAATCAATAAATAAAGCTATTGCGCCATCATATCCTTCAGAAAAGAAAACCTTAACTCTAGTTTCATTTATTAATCTTCCTGTATTCTCATTCCGGGGTGTCAGACCGAATCGACTAATGGATTCAAGTCTATCTATTGTTGTCATATGATAGCATTTCATAATTACAACTCCCATCTATCATGTATTATAACACAAAAATATTTAGAAGGTTTTAATGTTCTCAGTTTAACAATCAGAAAATAAAAGAGTATTAACATTATCTATTAACACTCTTCAATTTTAATCAATTAATAATTCTTTTTCTTCATTAACTTGTTTTTGTAATAATTCTAATTCTTTGATATTCTTATTGTCTTTTAATACTTTCATTTGTCTTCTTGCAGAATTATTTAGTCTAACAAGTCTTTCACCTTGAGGTACTTTTTCTTCAATTAATTCAGCATTTGTATTTTGAATATTATTTAATATTACTAAATGAAGTAAATCAGTATAATCTCTCATATTTCCCTCTTTTGCCAACTCTGGATTACTATCTCTCCATTCTTTGGCTGTCATACCAAATAATGCCACATTTAAAACATCTGCCTCTTCTGCATATACAAATTTCTTTTGTGCTTCTGTAAGAGTTGGAACTATATAAGTTTTTACTGCATCAGTGTGAACTACATAATTTAACTTTGATAAGTATTCTATTAGCTTGCCAATCTATTTTCTCTTGATATGCTTCATTAGTTTTTAATCTTTCAAATTCAGTTATTAAATATAATTTAAATTCTGGAGATAACCAACTTGCAAATTCAAAAGCAATATCTGGATGTGCAAAAGTTCCAATGCTATACCTTCCGCCTTTAGAGATAATACCTATTGCATTAGTTCTTTTAATCCACTGAGTTGGAGACATTGCAAAAGAGTTTCTACCATACTCAGTTTTAATTTGGTCGAATTCGACCAAATTAAAATCAGGATTATGAATTTCTTCCCATAAACCAATGTAATCAATAGTTGTAATTCTTCTTAACCAATTCTTTACTGTAAAAGATGGATCACTAGAATTTTGATATTTAGCCAAATCTGTTAATGAAATATAATTAACATTACCTACTCTTAAAATTCCTACTTTATTTTCTTTTACAATTATTTCTGCTGTTACTTCTTCTTTTTTCAATAGATATTACCTCACTTTCCTGAATTTTAAAAGGATGTTCACATATTTTTTCTGTTTACATCCTTTATTTTAGGGCATTAAGCCATACTTCTTAAATTATTTGCAAACAAATATGAATTTGTTAACATTTTTTTACTTTGTAAAATCCTCGCAAAGCCTTTATTTATTATCTCACTTTCCGCAACAATTTTTATACTTTTTGCCACTTCCACAAGGACACTTGTCGTTACGACCAATCTTTTCTTCATTCTTAATAGAAGTCTTAACTTTTTCTTTACCATCGCCAGCATTACCTTCCATCTTGCGAGCAGTAAAGTTTTGTTTAATCTCCATCTTAAGCAAGAATGTAGCTATTGAAGCATCAATATTATCTTGCATTGCTTCAAACATTTCATAACCTTCCATAGCATACGCTTGTAAAGGATTATTTTGACCATAACCACGAAGACCAATTCCCTCTCTTAAGTTATCCATATCCGCAATATGCTTAACCCAAGCTTCATCAATTACACGAAGAGAAATATGTTTCTCAAAATCAGTAACTATTTCTGATGGAATTACTTCAATCTTTTCTTCATAGTCAGTAATAACTCTTTCTGATAAGAATTCAAACACTTCATCTTCCGATTTCTTTTCTAAATCTTCTACTCGAATCTTATCTCTCTTAACTAAATTATGATTAACAACATCACATATAGCTTCTAAATCAGCATCAGTTAAATATCCTTCTGGAGCAATATGAGCATCAATTAATTCGTCAATATAATCATTTATAATATCAAGAATGATTTGATGAATATCTTCCGAATCAAGAATCTCATTACGTCTTTCGTAGATTTTCTTTCTTTGCTCAGAAACAATATTGTCATAATCAAGTAAGTTCTTTCTTAAATCAAAGTTATTTCCTTCAACTTTCTTTTGTGCTGTCTCAACTGACTTAGTAAACATTTTACTTCTAACTTGTTCCATTTCGTCAAGACCAAGAGATTGAACCATTCCCTTTATTTTATCAGCACCAAAACGATGCATTAATTCATCTTCAAATGAAATGAAGAATTGAGAATATCCTGGATCTCCTTGACGACCAGCACGTCCACGTAATTGGTTATCAATACGACGAGATTCATGTCTTTCTGTACCTATTACACACAATCCACCTAAATCAGCAACACCTTCACCAAGTTTAATATCAGTTCCACGTCCTGCCATATTAGTAGCTATAGTAACAGCACCTTTTTCACCAGCTTTAGCAATAATATCTGCTTCTCTAGCATGATTCTTAGCATTTAATACTTCATGCTTAATATGAACTTTTTCTAACATTCTTGATAATTTTTCATTAGATTCAACAGATATAGTACCAACCAAGATAGGTTGTCCTGTTTCATGTACTTTTTTAATAAACTCAACAATAGCTTTATATTTACCATTCTCAGTTGCATACATCAAATCAGACATATCTTTTCTTATACATGGTCTATTTGTAGGTATTTGAATAACATACATGTTATAAATATCTCTAAATTCTTCTTCTTCAGTTTTAGCAGTACCAGTCATACCTGAAATCTTTGCATACATTCTAAATAAATTTTGGAATGTTATTGTTGCCATAGTACGAGTTTCTTCATTAATCTTAACTCCCTCTTTGGCTTCAATAGCTTGATGCAAACCATCACTAAATTGTCTACCTTGCATTAAACGTCCAGTAAATTGGTCAACTATAACAACATTTTGTTCTCCATCAACAACATAATCAACATCTAACTTCATTCCATAATTAGCTTTTAATGCTTGATTAATGTGATGTACTAATGCAGTGTTATCAGCATCATATAAATTCTTTAACTTAAAGAATTTTTCAATTTTCTTTGAACCATCCTCAGTAAGCATAACTGATTTAGTTTTAGCATCAACTGTATAGTCTTCATCCTCTGTTAAAGTCTTAACAGCTTTATCTGCTTCTCTATATAAATTAGCCGAATTAACTTTACCACCACTAATAATTAAAGGAGTTCTTGCCTCATCAATTAAGATTGAGTCAACTTCATCAAGAATAACATAGCTTAAACCTCTTAATACACGATCTTCAGCTTTAATAACCATATTATCTCTTAAATAGTCAAAACCAACTTCATTATTAGTTGAATAAGTTATATCACAATTATATACTTCTCTTTTTTGTTCAGGTGTCATTTCATGAAGATTAACACCAACAGTTAAACCTAAAAATTCATAAATAGGTCTCATCCATTCAGCATTACGCTCAGTTAAGTACTCATTAACTGTAACAACATGAACACCTTTTCCTGTTAAAGCATTTAAATACGCAGGTAAAATTGTCGTTAATGTTTTACCTTCACCAGTTTTTAACTCTGCAATATTACCATAGTGCAATGCCAAACCACCCAATAATTGAACATAATAAGGTTTTTCACCTATTTTTCTATAGGCTGTTTCTCTAGCTGTAGCAAAAGCAGTAACAATTATATCTTCATCATTAACTGTCTTACCATTTTCTAACTCTTTTTTTAATTTTTCTGTATTTGCTGCTAATTCTTCATCAGACATCTTTGTGTATTCATCATCCAATGCAATAATTTTATCAGCTATCTTTTTAAATCTTTTTAATTCTTTGTATTCAGTGTCAACTAAACTTTTTAATAATCCCATAAAAATTATCCTCCGTAACTATATTTTATCATAAAATTTATAAATGTAACATTTATATGGTATTATCATCAATAAAAACCTATGCTAATTATATCACAAAAGGCACGATTTAGTTGTTTTTTTCATGTTTTTTTATTAATTTCTTCTCAAAACGCGTAAAAATCTTATATCTATCCTCTTCTGCAACATTTTCTTTAACTAATTCCCAAGTCTTAAGTATACGATCCCTTTCCGCTTTCATAAATAATTCACGATATTTTATTGGACCAAACCAAAAACCAAAGTCATCATCTCCACCAGCGACTAAAGCTCCATCATATCCAATCTTAATAGAATCATTTTCATCAAGACCACCCATTTCACCAATAGTCATTGCTTCAACAATCATATATACTGCAGTTGCTACTAATAATATAATTCTTAAAATAGTATGTGAAGCATTTACAGTAACAGTTTGCTTTCCTAAATATTCAACCTTTAAAATTTCAACAACTATTCTCGCCTTATCTAAATTAGTTAATCTATTTAATTCTTCTTCCTCGGTTTTTGACATAGAATTTGATTCTCTCAAAATGTCTATAATATCATCAAATAATTGCGCATATTTTGGATCTAACTCTTCATATTCCTTATCTTCAATCCCTTTTACATCAATTACATCTTCAGCATCTATACTAGAAACTGATAAACTACCATCATTTGATAAATTCAATGATGCAACAACTGACTTAGTACCATCATAAATACGAAAATTAACCTTATCCGATGAACTTGGTAAATATTCTAAATCTGGTTCAGAAATAATATCATTATAAAGTGCCGCTGAATAATATTTCGCATTTTCAACATTTTGACCTAAATCACTTGATAAAGTTGTTGTTTCAACATTATACATTTTCAAATTTTTTTCTTTTTCATAATGATTTGGAACAACAAAAGATGCGATTGTAGCAGCACTAAGCATAGCCGGCAAAGTAAATACAAAAAATTTTCTCATTTTTGCTGGAGCATAAGCATTTGTAAAAACCTTTAAGTTTTTATATCTTAAATCTTCCTCAGCCTGAATTATTCCATCAAAATTTGCCTTATTAGATACAGGATTATTTCCTGTTAAATCATCAGCTGGAGTAATACGATTAATATTACGCATGTACTTAACTGAATTTATATTATTTATTAATGTCTTTATATATGAATTCATTACTATCTCTCTTTCTTATTAACTAATTTTCTTTCATAAGAAGTAAATAAACTATTTACATCTTCATCACAAACATATTCATTTGCTAAATCATAAGCTTTTTTAATACGTTGCTTTTCCGCTTGAATAAAAGCTTCTTTATATTTTAAGATGACATGAAAGATTCCTATTCTAACATCCTTGTTATAATGTAATACTCCATCATCAGCATATAACTCAGTTCCCTTATCTAAGTCACCATCTTTAAATACAGCATATAAAAACCATAAATAAAAGAAACTGATTAATAATAAGATAAGTCTTTGAGCAAAACGAGTTTTATAAATATCAGTATGCCCTTCACCAATATTATTATATTTAACAATTTCGATTAAAATCTTTTTCTCTTCACTATTTGCCAAACTATTTAAAATCTCTAACTGTTCAGCCGATAAACTCTCTTCTGCTTTAACTAATTCAATTACTTCATCAAATAATTTTGAATATTTCTCTTCAATATTTGTTGATTCACTAAAATCATAATCTTTAACATCGATAAAATCTCCAATATCAACACCTTTAAAAGTAAGTTTACCTTCTGAATTATATGCAAATTTTGCAATAATAGACTCCATACCATTAGATATTTGATAAACTAAACTATCATAATCCGATCCACTCGCATAATTGTGATCGTTTTCATCACAAAAATCATAATCTCCAATATCGAAAAATCCTGAACTATAATAATACTTTTGACTATTATCATATATTTCTCCATCAGTATTACTTATAACAGTTGATTCTTTAACAATAACATCCGAAAACTTTTTGCTATCAACTCTCTTATAAGGTAAAACAAAACTAGCAACTGTACCAATCGCTAAAGCTGCTGGTATCGCAAACACAAAAGTTTGACCAAGTCTAAAATCAATCATATTTTTCATATAAATACGCATATTATTATGTCGATCATCAATTTGAATTTCATCTAACTGTTTTCTTCGATTCTTAACCTCACGATCGCTTAACTCATTATTCGCATCTGTCTTAGTACGATCTATTTCAACACGATTAATATGTGCTAAATAAACTGTTTCTTTAAGATTATTAAAAAAATATTTTCTAAAATTTTTTGCCATAAAAACACTCCCTTTTTTTAGAGTTTATTATATTACAAGTTATTCTAAAACACAAGAAAAAAAGTGCATCGCACTTTATTTACTATTTATGATACCGTAATTTCCGTCTTTTCTCTTATAAAGAACAGAAACACATTCTTCATCAACATTCTTAAATACAAAGAAATCATGCCCAAGTAGTTCCATTTGTAATACCGCTTCTTCTTCACTCATTGGTTTTGAAACAATATCTTTTCTCTTAATAATTGAAGATTCAATTTCTTCCTCTTCATCATCAGGAATTAAAACAAATCCACTAGGTTCTTGACCTCTTCTTCTATTTAACTTAGTTTTATTTTTCCTAATTTGTCTTTCAAGTACATCGATAACTAAATCAGTAGCAGCATATAAATCATCATGCTTCTCTTCTGCTCTTAATGTAAATTTAGCAGTAGGAATAGTCACTTCAATAATTTGTTTTCCATGACTAACACGAATTAATACATGGGCATCCATTGCACTTGGTTCATCAAAATATTTCTCTAAACGTTCAAGTTTCTCCTTAACATAATTCTTAATTGCTTCTGTGACTTCAATTTTGTCACCACGAATATTTATATTCACGTATTTCACCTTCCTAATATAATTATAGCAAGGAAATATGAAGTTTTAAAGAAAAATTATACTGAATAAGACATAACATTAGTTACTACATCGATTGCTTGAAGACCTTTTACAGTTTCAACTAACTTAAAAGATACTTCATCACCCTGATTAAGGGTTTTAAAACCATCCATATTAATAGCTGAATAATGAACGAATATATCATCTAAATTAGCAACTTCGATAAAGCCATAGCCTTTTTCATTATTGAACCATTTAACTTTTCCAGTCATATTTCACACCTCTTTCCTTCAAAATACAATCCCATTATATATGTTAAAAAGTGTGAAAACTGTCGAATGTTGTCGAACGCATTAAAAAATTTAAAAAAAATTAAAAAAAGTGCTTATTTTTTAATAAACACTTCTTGTTTGACGCTCTAAATCTCTTTGTTTAATCGTCTCTCGCTTATCATATAATTTTTTTCCCTTACATACTCCTAAAAGAATTTTTGCTTTATTTTCTTTAAAATATAATTTCAATGGTATAAGCGAATAACCATTTAATTTTACTTCTTCTGCTAACTTTCTTATCTCTTTTTTGTGAAGCAATAATTTACGACTTCTTCTCTCATCATGATTAAAGCGATTTCCCTCATCATATTTAGCAATATACATATTAATGACAAATATTTCGTCATTTTTAATTCTTGCATATGTATCTTTTAATGCGGCACTACCATTCCGAATCGATTTAATTTCTGTTCCTGATAAGACAATTCCCGCTTCAATTTCTCTTTCAACAAAGTAATCAAAATAAGCTTTCTTATTTTTAATTTCTAACATAATTATTTCCTTTACTTCGTTTCAATTTTTTTACTTCTGCGACTTCCTCACCATTAAGATCTTTTTCTTTAACTCTAACTTCCTCAAAATCTATTTGCATTGCCTCTTTCGAAGCTCTAACACATTTAACTTTAATTGCATCACCTATACGATAAGTCTTCTTAGTAAGTGGGTCCATTAAACATTCCATTTCCTCTACATATTCAAAATGTTTACCATCAAGTGTAGTAACACTTATTAAACCTTCAACTAAATTTTCTAATTGAACAAACAATCCAAAAGATGCCACACCTGAAACTATTGCTTCAAACTCTTCACCAACATGTTGTTCCATATATTCAGCCATTTTCATCTTATCGACTTCTCTTTCTGCTTCAACAGCCGAAACTTCTCTTTCACTACAATGTTTAGCAATCGATTCAAGATTATTATCCCAATAACTTAAAGTTTTCTCATCCGTCATATTGTTGATAAAATATGTCCATATCAAACGATGTAATTGTAAATCTGGATATCTTCTTATCGGACTAGTAAAATGACTATAAGCTCCATGAGGTGCTATAACTGCTAAACCAAAATGCCCAATATTATTTTTAGAATAAAATGCCTTAGGCATTGTTCTTATTGCTAACGCTTTTAAAATAGGAACATTAGTACTTCCATCATCAATTTGATCTAATAGCTTTTGAAACATCTTTGGACTAGTTATCTCATCAAATTTACCCTTAATTTGATGTCCTGTTGCTTGAACAAAAGAAATAAACTTTTGTACTTTCTCTGGTCTAGGTACATCATGCACACGATAAATTGAAGGATACTCTAAATTAGCTAATGTCTTAGAAACAGTTTCATTGGCAATAACCATAAAGTCCTCAATTAATTTTTGCCCTTCTCCTTGAATATATCTTTTAACATCTATTGCTTTACCTGTCTCATCACATATAATTTTAGCTTCTTCTGTCCCAAAGTCAGATGCTCCACGACGTTTTCTTGCATCTCTTATAATATGAGCAAGTTCTTGCATTAATTTTAAATTATCTGCATAATCTTCATAGCCTTCATCAACGATATTATCTTCAAGTAAGTGATTTACACTCGTATAGTTCATCTTCTTAGCTGATTTAATTAATGATGGATAAATATCCGAATCAACTACTTTACCACGATGATCAATTTTCATCTCACAAGTTAATGCACATCTTATTACATTAGGATTTAAAGAACAAATACCATTGGATAAAGTATGAGGAAGCATAGGTATTACCGAATAAGCTAAATAATTTGAAGTACCTCTTCTAAATGCTTCTAAATCTAATGGTGACCCTTCTGTAACATAATGAGATACATCAGCAATCGACACCTTCAAATAATAATATCCATCCTGATAAGTTAAAGAAACAGCATCATCAATATCCTTAGTATCTTCACCATCTATTGTAAATAATACCTCTTTAGTTAAATCCTTACGAAAACTTTTTTCCTTTTCTAATAATTCACCAGATATCTCTGTAGGTAATTCATTGGCTTGAGTAATAGCCTCTTCTGGAAATTCTGGATATATCTCATATTTAGCTGCTATTGATAAAATATCTTCATTAGCATCATCTTTATGACAAATATGTTGTGTAACTTCACCAATATATCTATTTTTTCCTAAATCATCAATTATTGATACAACAACAATTTCTCCTTCAACACATTTATTCAAACTCGTCTCATCAACTGTTAAAGTAATATTCTTATCTTCATTTGGTTCAAAATAAATTCCTTGTCCATCTGATTTAATTTGTCCAACGATATTGCGCAAGTCTCTTTCTAATATTTTAAATATAACTCCTTCAGGTCGATCGGAATTAGGATCAAAAACCTTAACAGCAACAGTATCTCCCTCTAAAGCTAAACCAATATCCTTACGATTAACAAAAACATCCTTTTCGCCATCAATTATAACAAAACCATTTCCACTTTTATTAATTTGTAATCTACCTTTTCTAAAATCAGGACAATTAGTATATAAAATATATCTATTCTTATTCGTTAAATAAATAATTTGTTCTTTAATAAGCTCATTTAAAGTGCTTTCTAAAACTTGTTGATCTTCAACAGAAGAAAGACCTAAACGATCAAATATATCTGTTAACTTTAAGGCACTAAATTCTTTTTCTAATAATTCAAGTATCTTATCTTTCATATTCTTCACCAACCTAATTATAACACTGTATAAAACATTTTAACATAATAAAAAGCACATAAAAATGTACTTCCTTATGTATTTACACTATTTTAAATATAAAACTAGCGAAATAACAAAAAACGCTATTCCTAAAACTAAAGTTAATCTACTAATAAGTAACTCTGCTCCACGTTCTTTTTGATTTTGAAATAACTCAGAATTACCACCAGAAATAATTTGTCCTCCAGCTTGCGCCTTATTTCCTTGTAATAAAACTAAAACAATAATTAATACAGAAATAATAACTAATGCAGTTTCCATCTCTTCACCCAATTTCTATAGTCTAATTTAACATATTTATAAGCATTTTTCAAGAGATAACGAATAATGACTTATAAATCAAACATACCTAATAGTATAAAACAATTGTCAAAAATATACAATATCAAAAATAACATAAGTAAAATCAACTAAACTATGATATAATTCTACTGAAGGATTAAAAGGAGGATACGCATGAAATTAGTAGAATTAAGTACTAGTCAATTTGATGAATATGCAAGAATGCATCCATTAAGCAGTTACTGCCAAGCATCTAAATATGCTCTTGTAATGACTGACTATGGATACTCTTATGATTACATTGGTATGGTCGATGATACTGACCGAATTATGGCAGCTGCTTTAATTTTAACTAAAAGAATAAAAGGAAGTACCAAATATGGTTACTCACCTAAAGGATTCCTAGTTAATTTCTACAGTCCTCCTATTATTCAAGAATTCTTAAGATTACTAACAGACCACTATAAAAAACAAGATTTTATATTTGTAAAATTTAATCCAGAAATTATTATTGGTGAAACAAACATAAATAATAAATTAGTGATGTCTTATAATGGTAATGTTCGAATTATTGATGATTTAAAGGCTTACAACGTTAAAAGACGTTTAGAACTTAAAGAATTTGACTTAATGATGCCTAAATTCAATGCTTACATAAATCTTAAAGAATTTGATTTACAAAAAATTAACCGTAACTTCCGAAAAAAAATACGTCATTCCATTGAAAAAGGAATGTATCTTACCTTAGGTACAGCAAAAGATATTGATGTTCTTTATAACTTCACAAAGAATAAATCAAAACGTCCAATATCATTTTTTCGTAATATGTATAATGTCTTTAGCCGCGATAATTCTATTGATTTAGTATTTATTAAAGCGGACTTTCAAAAGTATTTAAACTATGCTCGCAAAAAGTATGATGAAGAAATTATCGTTAACGAAAAATGTAATACATTATTGCAAATAAATCCTGGCGATCGCACTTTCGTACAAAGAAAAATGCAATCGGATATTAAAGCAGAAAATTTAAAAAGTAAAATTATCTATGCAACTAATGAACTTAAAAAACATCAAGAAGTTATTATTGCTGCTGCCTTAGTCGTAAAACATCGCAATCGTATTTCTATTATTGCAAGTGGGTATGCCGAAGAATATAAACATGAAAATCCCAATCATTTTTTACACTATGCTATTATTGAAAGATATAAACCATATTTTAATTTCTGTGATATTGGTGGAGTTACTGGTAATTTTGAAGAAACTTCTAATTATAAAGGATTAAATGATTTTAAAATTAAATTTAACAGTACTATCTATGAATACATTGGCGAATTTGATCTTATTTGTAATGAAAGATCATTTAAAAAATTAATTAAAACAAGCTTTATTGAAGATGAATTTCATAAAGATTAAAAAAAGAGTATATTTAATACTCTTTTTTTATATAAATTATTATGGAAAGAAATTCTTTATTTTATAATCCAAAACTATATACTGCCTCTTCAATATTAGTCGCCTTTCTACTTATGGGAGATCTAACAGCAGCTCAACAAAATGCCATTGGTAACTGGTTTATGAATGTTGGTCAAATACTAGAAAGCAACTCAGCATTCCAACAAGTAATAGAAGAAATGTTCAAAGGTAAAACTTACAATATCAATTCTAAACAATATAAACATGGTGGATCTCCTGTAATGGATAATGAACCAATTCTTGAATACTTTAAAAATAATAATGAAGGCCAAACAAGTATTCAAGAATTAAAAAAGATGATTGATAAACTCCAAAAACAGTTAGACGAATTATCTAAGTAACTTTAGTTTGTTTATTTCCTCTAACTCCAAAGTATCTTCCTCTTGAACCAAATAAGCCTCATCTTCTTGAACTTTAAAAATATAACTATTAGATGCCGTATACAATATAAAATACGCTCCTTCTTTATATATTCGATTAATAACATTTAATGGTAAATCATCATAAAATTTAAAATTAACTGGTAATATTTCTACTTCATTAATCTTTATGGAATAAGAATCTAAATCAATATTAGCTAATTCTCTTTCAAAATTTAGTTCATTAACTTTTACTCGATGCTTAATTGCATACATTCCCGTAAAAACAAGCAAATTAAATAATCGTAAATAAAAATCTACTTCATGAAAAAGAGTTACTCCTGTAATACTATAAAGAAAAAAAGATATCGCATTAATCCCACATCCACAAATAAGAATAATTTTATCTATTAATAAATATATTCTATGTGTCGTTGTATTAAAAACAATATCTTTAAAAAAGCATTCACCTAAACTTACTTTTTTCATCGCATACCTCTTGGTATAACTATATCATATATTATAAGTTTCGAAAAAGCTTATCTCTTAATAATTCATCTTTTTTTTGATAATATCCTAATCTTTCTAAATAATCATCAATTTCTTTTTTATATTCTGGCATTGCACGATATTTAACTCCATTAATTAAAAAAGGTAAAATAGAATCTAAGTCATTAAAATATGTTGGATCACTATTAAAGTCACTTATTTTTCTTCTACGGCAATACTGAATAAAACCTGTTTGATCTAATTCACTTCGCGATATAATTTGCGGATTTTTAACAGCATTAACTAAATAATAAACATCTTTATCATATTCAAGTAAACTAGTTGGATCATAACAAGTACTTCCACTCTCAACCCAGAAATGTTCCCCAGTATCGGTGATTTTTCCCTTAACAACAATCGAATTGGGAACTGACTCACTTAAAAGATAAGCACGTTCCATACAATTACCTGGCGGAGTCATTGGTCGTTCATACTTTATATAAATAATAGCAGGTAAAACAGCATAAATAATATTTCTTAAATTTTCATTAATATCTTCACTGAATTCTCTTATTTTATTATTTTGAAATGCGCTATTAAAAACAATATTTTTACGAATATCTTTCAAAAATTTCAAAGCACTAGCCATAATTCTTCTCCTTATCTCTTCTTATATTTATTTGTCTCCAGAACTTGATTTATAGAATTTGATTTTTCAAGCATTGATTCAATTACATTACTAAATTGATCAACGGAAATATTAATAGTGTCAGCAATATCATCCTTATTAACAAGTAAACTTTCTAAAAATCTATTTAAACGAACATTATCTGGTGATATCTCTTGCATAATTACCTCAACTGACTTTAACATCACCAGCAAATAGTGGTAATCAGCTTTAGCACTTCTAATAAGCGGACAAATTTCTAAAATACCCTTTACTTCATTTTTATAATAAGCATAGTTAGCTTTAAATCTTTTATCATCGTTTAAATCTTTATCATCATTAAAAATTATAAAATTTTCTTCTACCATAGTAGCAATTTCTTTAATATAATCTCTAGCATCATACTCATTAACAATACTATCAAGTCCACGAATAGCTGACCATACTACCGATAATACATAATCTAATTTTCCATAAAAATCTAAATCCGCAAAATTACCATTTGGCATAATATCCCCCTCTTTTTCGAATACCTATAATAACAAAATAAAAAGAAAATAGCAAATCACTATTTTCTATTAATACGATATCTTTCGTTAGGATCAAGAATAGCTTTTCTAAGTCTAATATCATCAGGAGTAATTTCCACATATTCATCATCTTCAATAAACTCTAAAGCTTCTTCTAATGAGAAAGTTCTAGGTTTAATTAATGCAATAGCGTCATCAGATCCTGAAGCACGAGTATTCGTTAATTGTTTACCCTTACATGGATTAACATTTAAATCATTATCACGGTTATGAATACCAACAATCATACCAATATATACATCCGTAGCTGGAGCAACAATTAATTGACCTCTATCTTGTAAATTGAAAAGAGAGAATCCTAAAGTCTTACCAGTTTCCATCGAAACTAATACACCATTCTTACGAGTAGTAAGTTCACCAGCAAAAGGTTTATACTCATCAAATGATCTAACCATAATACCTTCGCCCTTAGTATTAGTAATAAATGAAGAACGATATCCAATTAAACCTCTAGTTGGAGCACTAAATTCAAGATGAGTATAATTATCATCTCCTGTTGTCATGCTCATTAAAAGTCCTTTTCTTTCTTGTAAATCAGAAATTACTGTTGAAGCATAATCACTTGGAGTATTAATAATAACAGTTTCAAAAGGTTCACATTTAACTCCATCAATTTCTTGCGTCAATACTTGTGGTTTTGATACACATAATTCATAACCTTCACGACGCATATTCTCAAGTAAGATAGATAAGTGTAATTCACCACGACCAGATACTTTATATCCATCACTATTAGGTAAATCTTCAACTTCTAATCCAACATTAGTTTCAAGTTCTTTTTCAAGTCTTTCTTTAATATGACGAGTAGTTAAGAATTTACCACTCTTACCAGCAAAAGGTCCATTGTTAACTAAGAAGTTCATTGAAAGTGTTGGACGCTCAATCTCAATTGGCGGAAGTGGATTAGGTTTACCATGTGTACAAATAGTATCACCAATTGAAATATGTTCACATCCAGCAACAGTAACTATATCACCATAGAATGCTTCTTTTTTCTCAACTTTATTTAATCCTTCATTAACAAATAACTTAGAAATTTTAAAACTTGTTTCTTCACCATTATTTTTAACTAAAGTAACCATTTCATTATTAGTTATTTTTCCTTTAGTAATACGACCAATACCAAGTCTACCAATATATTCATCATAAGCTAATGATGAAACTTGTAATTGTAAATCATCATCTTCGCTACCATGATAAGCATCAACTTGTTTTAAAATAGTTTCAAGTAATGGTTCAATAGAATTATTTCCTAAATCACTTGGATCCAATGTTGCAATACCTTGTTTTGCAATACCATAAACAATTGGGAAATCTAATTGTTCATCCGATGCATTAAGTTCAACAAAGCAATCAAAAGTACTATTAACTACTTCCTCAATACGAGCATCCTTTTTATCTAATTTATTAATAAATAAAATAGGTCTTAAATTTTGTTCTAATGCTTTTTTAAGAACAAATCTTGTTTGTGGCATAACACCTTCAACTGAATCGACTAATAAAATTACTGTATCAACAGTTCTAATAACTCTTTCAACTTCTGATGAGAAATCAGCATGTCCTGGAGTATCAACAATATTAATCTTATAATCTTTATAACGAATAGAACAATTCTTCGAATAAATTGTTATTCCTCTTTCTCTTTCTATATCATTTGAATCCATTACTTGTTCAACTAATTCTTGATGTTCAGAAAATACTCCATTTTGTTGTAGTAGTGCATCAACTAATGTACTTTTTCCAGCATCAACGTGAGCAACAACGGCAATATTGATAATCTTATCCATAAATCCCACTTCCTTTTTTCATAACTACTAAATATTACACCTATTTTCTATATTTTGCAAGAAAAAAACATTCATATCCATATAATAAGGAAAAAAATGTTAAAAATAAGAACTATTACTACTTCTTATCTTTTACTAATTTTTGTATAATATATCTAGGTGGATATATGAAAAGTAAAATATTAAACAAAATAAAAAATAATAAATTATATGTATGTACTTTTATTATTGGAATGCTAATAATAGGTATTCTCTTTAAACTTAATAACACTACCCCATTCGGTGATCGTTCACTTTTATGTGTTGATTTTTATCATCAATATGGACCAATGCTAGGAGAATTATATGACCGTATTCATGAAAATAGTAACTTTGTCTACTCCTTTAATATGGCCATGGGACTTCCCTTTTTTAGAAATTTTCTAAACTATTTATCAAGTCCCTTTAATATTTTAATATTATTATTTCCAAGAAATGGCTTATTAACCTCATATTCTTTTATTATTGGTATTAAAGCCGTTTTCTCATGTTTTAATATGGTCTACTATTTAAGCAAGAAATTCAAAACCAAAGAATTATATTTAATTCCTTTAGGAATTATTTATGCTTTCAGTGCCTACTACTCAGCCTATTACTGGAATATAATGTGGCTTGATGGCATGGTATTCTTACCACTTATAACCTTGGGTATTGAAAATATCGTTAATAAACAAAAATGGAAATCCTATACCATATTTTTAAGTATTATGTTAATAGCCAATTACTTTATTGGCTACATGATCTGCATATACTCTGTAGTTTATTTCCTAATTTATAATATCTATAAAACCAAATTAACAAAAGAAACATATAAACAAGAAATAAAATTATTTTTCAAAAGATGCTTTATATTTGGAATTGCCTCTTTAATCGGTGGAATGCTTACATTTAGTCTACTTTTACCAATGGCTTCATCTATGGCTTCTATTTCTGCAACTGGTGGTACAATTCCCACAAGCCAATATTATGCATTCAAGTTCATTGACTTTCTTAAAGGACATCTAACAGGTGTAAGTACTACCGTATTTGCCAGTGATGATATAACTAATCCTAATATATCTTGTGGAATTTTGAGTGTTGCTCTTCTACTCGCATATCTTTTAAATTTAGATATCCCAATAAAAAATAAAATATGCTATCTACTTATACTAGGATTCTTTATTGCAGCCTTCTTTATCCCTCAATTAGATTATATTCTTCACGCCTTTCATGTTCCAAATGATTTGCCGTATCGTTATTCATTTTTATACAGTTTTATACTTGTATTAATATGTGCATACTCACTAATAAATATTAAAAAAATAAAATTTCCAATTCTGGCTATTGGTTATGTCTTACTAATGACTATACTACTTTATATAACAAATGATTCTTGGCCTGACTTATCAAAGAATATGATATATATCAACATGATTCTCTTAACTCTTTATTTTATTTTCTATTCTGGAATATATTTCCTTGATGGAATGCATAACATTTTCTATGTTGCTTTGACAATTGTTGCTTGTATTGATGTGATTGTATCAATTAATTATAACTGGGATATATCGCAAGATATGAATCTCTTCTATGAAGACTATGATGCAACAGTTGAACTATTAGATTATGTAAAAAAATATGATGATGATTTATTCTATCGAATTGAAAATACTAATATGATGACTCTCAATGATCCATCATGGTATAACTATTATGGAATGACTACATTTTCAAGTATGGCCTATGAAACGATGGCAATATTACAACATAATTTAGGTATGCCTGGTAATCAAATTAATAGTTATTATTATGTTCAAACAACGCCAATTTATGATTTAATGTTTGACATAAAATACTTTATTGGTAATTCTAATGATTATAATCGCTATACAGTAACTAAAACCATTGAGGAAACAGCTAATGAATTCACTTATAATGTTGGACTGATATTTGGTGTTAACAATCGCATTCAAGATTGGGACAATACAAATTACAATCCTTTTATCGTTCAAAATGATTTTATTGAAAAAGCTACAGACATAAAAAATGTATTAGAACCAATCGACTTATATAAATCAGAAGAAATATATAATGATGGCAATGAAACAATAATTAAGTATGAATTCATTAATACCTATGACAATATTTACTACTATTCTCGAGATTATTCAATTGATTTCATGATTGTTGGTGATTGTCTTTACTATAATAATGAAAACTACACTAACTTTACTGATGTTTCTGATGAATTAAGCTATTCATATCTTGATGATTACAGTGAAGAAAAAATCATTAATATTAACTCAGGAGAACCATATTTAACAATCTATGTTGCCTACAACAATTATTATTCTAAAGCATTTAATCTTTATGGAATAAATCAAGAAAATTTTACATATGCCTATAACAACTTAAATAAATACAAATTTGATATGACTAAGTTTCAAGAAAACATTATTGAAGGTAATATCAACATAGATAACAATATGGATATTTATACATCAATCCCATATGATGAAGGATGGCATGCTTACCTTGACGGTAAAGAAGTAAAAACCTATGCACTAGCAGATGCCTTACTAGTAATAAAAGGAGAAAGTGGTCAACACAAATTAAAATTAGTATATAAAATACCTCATTTAAAAGTTGGTATTCTATCTACTCTTCTAGCTATATTAATAATAGTACTTGATATCTTACGCGAAAAAAAGATTATTAAGATGCCCAACATAAAAAAATTGAAGAAAGTATAATCTTCAATTTTTATTTGTTTACAAATAATTTTTTTATATTAGTCTTAGGCATCAATATTTGAACATTTCTTTCATTAACTATATCATAAGTTTTTGTACGAATCTCCAACTTCTCACCATCAACACACCAAGCATTTTTAGGATACTTATTAAACTTTATTTTAATGTGATTAGTCCTATATGATTCAAATCCGTCAACATGCTCAGCATCAGTGGCAATCAACATAGCCATTGCTCTTATAATATCAATTCTTCTTGTATATGTACAAAATAATACTTCAAAAGTATCATCATCTAACTTAACATCTTTATAAAAATTACTAAATCCGGCAATTCGATTAGCTGAACTTATTAACATGAAAGAATATAAACCTTTATATTTAACTCCATCTACCTCATATTCAATATCATAATTTTTTGTCGGTGAAAGAAAATCCTTTATACCATATATTAGATAAGCTAAATGACCATATTTCTTTTTCAAATTACGTGGAGTATCATAAGGAATATTTAAAAATTTTCCAAAACCTGCTACATAGACAAATGGACGTTTATTAATTAAAGGAATATCAAGTCCCATTACTTCTCCATTCAAACAAAGCTTTAAATTCTTTTCAATATCTTTCCCATAACCAAACATAACTCCAACATCATTAGTCGTACCTACCGGAATATGAGCAAGAATCAATCTTTTTTTACGTGATAAATTTCCACAAATAATTTCATTAAATGTTCCATCTCCACCCATGGAAATAACTAAATCAACATAACCAATGTGGCTGACAATTTCTTTAGCGTGTCCACGATACTCAGTTCCAATAAAAGAAACAGAATAACCATGTTTTTCAATAATAGTTTTATAAACATTAATTTTATTTCTTCGAAGTGTATGTCCACTATTAGGATTATATATAACTATACATGTCTTCATGCCAATCAGCCCTTTAAGGTAGATTATAGTGTTTTATTGATTATTTGTCAATTTTTATAAAGAACATAATACTTACATTTTTGAAATATTAATTTTAATTATCGTACACTTATCGTCAACATCTATATAATAAAACAAAGATTTTTGCTATAATAAAACTATATTAGGGAGGGTTTTAAAAATGGACTATAAAAATTATATAAAAAACTTATTAAAAAGTAACAACAAACAAGAAATATTATCTACCAACAAAAAAACAACATCAGAAACACTAGTTGATATACTAGAAGAAAATATCAATAACTTTAGCTTTAAAAGTAAAGAAGATATATCTTATCTTTTTGTATTATTTGATATCTTAGAAGAATTTTTACTTAACAATCAAAACTTGCAAGCATCTCTTGCAACCAGATTCTTTTCAATTCATAACTCAATCAAAATGATTATTCAAGATCGACCAAAAGAAATGAATAAAAATGAAGAGAAAAAATATCGACTACTAAAAAATATACTAAGTAAAATGGAAAACTCAATGTTAATAATCTATGTGGACAGTCCAACTGACTATGATCCAAATAAAGAAGAATACATCTCATATATCATATTTACATCGAAAAATTATAATTACTTTAAGGCTGCTTTAAGTAAATTTCCTTATATTGTTAATTCCATCAATAAAGATGAAGTTCCTTTAGTAAATCGTGTATTAAATGCTTATTTAGAAGCACTTGATATATATCTTTCAAAAGAAAATCTTGGTCCTATAGATGATTTGATATACTATGATAAAGTCTTAACCGATATTCTTAAAAGTGAAAAAATAAAAATAAATGATTATACGAGAAAGAGCATGCTAGAAAGCGTAAAAGCTTATGCTCAAAGCAAAAAATTCACATCTAATCGTCTAAAAGAGAAATTATCATTTTTTACTAATAGCATTATAAATACCATATCGGGAATAGAAAATGATTTAACAATTGATTATCTAAGTTACAAATATGAAATACATACAAGATTTAAAGAAGCTCACAACTTAGAAGCTAAAAATATTTATATTCACCATAATGCTAATCCACTATCTGTAACTAATCAAAGAAAAATATATACTTTTGATGGAAAAGGAGCAAAAGAATTAGATGACGGAATATCTTTAACATATGAAGATGGAATATACCACTTAGGTATCCATATTGCTGATCCAACTTACTATATAAACAATAATTCCATTCTAATGGATGAAGCTAAAAGAAGAACAACTTCTCGTTATATTGGTAACTTTTGTATTCCTCTATTTCCTTTCCAACTATCAGGAGATTTAATGAGCTTAAATGAAGGAAGTGCTCGTATGGGTATGAGTTACTACTACGATATTGATAGTAGAACAGGAGAACTAATTCATTTTGAAATAAAAAATGAACCTTTAAGAATCGAAAAGAATTTAACTTATGATTACTTTAATGAATGCATTCAAAAAGGTACTGATGACATTGAATTTTTTAATTATTTATTAAATTTATGTAAAGTTGCTGAAATATTAAAAAAAGTATATGATGAAGAAAAAATATACAAAGAATTTCATAATGATAAAGATCGAACACTATCAACATCTGTAATTGAAGCAGCAATGATTTACAACAACCATAATGTTGCCAAATATTTCGATACTCATGATCTTCCTTTTATTTATCGTTGCCATCAATTAAATGAAAAAGATCGCATATTCTTAACCAATTTACAAGAAAGATTACAAAAAGATGATAACAATTCTCGAATGATAAAAAACATTGAGATGATCAAAAACAACTACCCTCGTGCATTCTACACAAGTAAAAATGTTGGACATGTTGGACTAGGTACATCATACTATTCACATTCTACAAGCCCATTAAGACGACTTGCTGATAATGTATCAAATATGTGCATAAAAAAATTTGTCTTAAGTGATTACACAAATGACGATATAAAATATATGACAGAATTAATTGATGAATTAGCTGAAGCCATCAACTCTAAACGTGCTAGTGGAGATGACTACGATATTGAATACGCAAAACTTAAACTTAAGAATTAATCATAACTGCAGATTATAATAATAATTACAAATATGTATTTTAATAATAGATATATATTTGTTAAGATTAAGTTGGAAGTGATATTGTGCAAATAGATATAAATGAAATAATAGATTATGAAGAAACAAGAGAAAAGGTTCGCCTAATCTCTATTGTTGATGGTTATGTCGCGATATGTAACTATTCAGATTACTATATGTTTCCTGGTGGAAAAATTGATAGCGGTGAAAATTTAGATGAATCTTTAAAGCGAGAAATCAAAGAAGAAACAGGTAACGAAATAAATGATTATCAACCATACTTAAAAGTAAATAATTATATTAAAAATCACGTAAGCCGTGATTCTAAAACACCTAGAAATAGAAAAATAGTAACTCATTATTATATAACAAATCAGAGATTAGATTTAACTAAAAAAAGAACTCTTAGTCCTAAAGAAACCGGACATTTAGATATAAAGTATATTAAAATAGATGATCTAATAAAAGAGATTAACAATGCTGATCTAGCTTACAAACAACAAATGTATGCAAAGGAAGTATTAACTGTTTTAAAATACTATTTAAAAAACTTTCAACTAATTGACTTACACACTCACACAACAGCATCAGATGGACAATACACACCTAATGAAGTTATAAATATAGCTCACAAAAATAATGTTAAAGTACTTGCTATCACAGATCATGATACAGTAAAAGGATTAGACCAAATAAATTATCAAAACCCCGATATGTTAATAATTCCCGGAATAGAATTAACAGTAAAAAGAGTTAAAGGAAGAATGCACATTCTTGGATTAAATATTGATTACACTAATAAAATGCTAAATGATTATTTAAAAACTATTAAAGAAAATAATCGTCATAACTTAAGAAATATCATAAATTATTTAAATGAACATAATATTATATTAGATGAAGAAGATATTGAAAATATATTTAAAAAAGATACCAATGTTGGAAGACCAGATGTAGCAAAACTATTAATAAAAGAAGGTTATGTCTCATCCGTTCAAGAAGCCTTTGATAAATATCTAGTTAAAGCTTTTATAGAAACACGAAAAGAAAATAAAGGCTATGATTATGATACCATTATTAAATTGATACTAGATGCAAATGGTATTCCAATTTTAGCTCATCCTAATTCATTAGAATTGGAGCCATCAGAGTTTGAAGAACTTATAAAAGATATGATTTCTAAAGGTTTAAAAGGATTAGAAATATATCATCCAAACATGAATCAAGAAGAAAGAGAGTATTATATGTCTATTGTAAGAAAATATAATCTTCTCTATTCTGGTGGATCAGATTATCATGGAGAGAAAGTAAAATCAGACATCAAACTTGGATTAGGAAGAGATAATATATTTATTGAAAGTACTCCTATATTAAAAAATATAAATAGACGTTAACTATTGTTACGTCTATTTATATAATATTTATTGACAAAGAAACATAATTTGGGTAAAATAAATATGTCGTTGCAAAATGGGTCTATAGCCAAGTGGTAAGGCGTGGGACTGCAACTCCCTGATCGTTGGTTCAAATCCGACTAGGCCCTCCATTAGAATATTAATCACTTATACAAGTGATTTTTTTTATTAAAAAAAGAACTATTAATATAGTTCTTTTTATCTACGCCTAGCTGGTTCGTAATCTAAATCAACTGCTACCTTAACAATATCTGGATTATTAATAACATCATAAATTAAGCCTGTATTTAATTCGCATTCATAAACAAATGAATTAAATTCATCGGCAGAAAATCCCTCATAAGTATAACCATCCAAAGTAAAGATATCACCCGATTTTAAATTAAATAAATCATATAACTTGTTATATTCATCGCCTATACAATCCACCTTTTTTAATAGATCAATAACTTCTGATACTACTAATACTCCTTGATTATTAGCTCGAATAACTCCATCTAAAGTTATATAATGAGGACTAAATCGATCTTCTTCCATTAAACCTACTTCTTCTAACGATTTATCAGGACTAACACCTAAAATATTACACATATTTGGTAATTCTTCTAAAGCGTCATTAATAGATATCAACTCATATCCTAAATCCTTTAATGACTCAGCATCACCATAAACACAACCTTCACTAGTATTAGAATCTAAGACAATAGCAAAAGAATTTCCAACCTCACGATATTTTTCATCAATCTTTCTTCCAAAGTTACACCAAGCACTATAAAGTAATCGATCACCACCATGAACATGTTCTCTGGTAATAGGTAACTTTCCATCATAAATAAAAGCCAGTACTAACTCATCTAAGTTTATATTGTCGCGAACAACTATCGCTTTCCCTTTAATCTTATCATAATTAATTTTCATTTTAACCCCTCTTTTGACTAAGTATTATAGCAAAAACAAAAAAGAATAGCAAATCAACTATTCTTTTAAATTAAACTATTTATAAGTAATGGAACTTCATACTTATTATCCCTAAAGTCAAAATATAAAGTAATCGATGAAGCATTAACAAGTTTACGATCCATAACAATAAATATTTTCCCTTCTACATCACTATTGGTAACAACCTTAGCTTTCGTAGAATATCCCTTGTTAAATAATACATAACTTACTGTACAATAATTTTCAAATATTTTATTATAATTATTAAATGTCTTTGTAAAATTAGCATCTTCAAATACTGTACCCTTATAATCAACTACAAGCATGGTCTCCGTATTAATACGCGCAGGTTTAATAACATTTGATAATGCTAAACAACTATTAATATTTTGACATTTCACATAACGATTGTTAAAAGAGTCTAAAATATTATATCCTGTTATAGTTAAATTAAATTCATTTTTATCAATAACGTTAGTATTAATAGTTTCATTAATATTCTTTTTTATCTCTTGTTTATCCTTATCAATTTGCTTAGCATTGACATCAAACAAACGATATCTTGAAATCAAATTAGCACCTGATGTATCAAGTTCATACTCAACTCTTAAAGAAAACTTTCTTGTTGTTACACTTCTAGGAATTTCAAAAGCAAGTGTAGCTTCCTTAACCTCTCCTGGATTAATCATATCTCCTTCATTATAAGGAACTCCTAAATCATAAAATCTCTGATTTCTTGTTAAAATAGGATAATAAACTAGATCACCATTAGCTAAAGTAATTTTATCTAAATTTAATTTCTTCTCTTCTCTTCCTGTATTATAGAAAGTCATATCGACTACTACATATTTATACATATCACTAATCTCATTACCATTAAAATCTCTCGATGTTATATAAGAACCTTTAACTGAATAAGTAATATTATTAACACTTGTAGCCTCACTTTCCCCCATCTTCTTCATATACTGATTATAATAATATATACCATATCCTAAAAAGAAGAGCATCAGTACACTTACAAAAATACTAATTGCAACTTTATTTTCTAAAATATAATATTTAATCTCTCTAATAGTTCTTCTAATAAAACGAAAATACTTATAATTATTTTGACCAATAAGTACCTCAAACTCAGCAGAATCCTTATCAGCTATCTCTAACTCTTCAATATCCTTACTAAAGTTAAATTGCTTAATATTAAAACCAATACCTCTAATAAAACATATTACAATAAATACGTAATTGGGTAACGAACATATCGTAGAAATATCTCTTCCTAAAATAATCTGCTCACTATCTACAACTGTATCCTGTAAAATTGATAATAAATTAAAAACATAATAAAAAAGAAAAAACTGAATAAAAGCATAGATTATTAAAAATAAATACAATTTAGTTGGCTTTTTTTTCTCTCGTAAAAGCCAAAAAACAACTCCTGATAAAAACAATAAAATTAAGATAATATAATACACAGAATTATTTATATACGACTCCGCACCTGCATAAATAAATGTACTAGAACTTTGCAGTGAAGTAAATAAAGAATTTATATCTCGAGCAACTAATAAAAGGTAAGCTAAACAACCAAGCATTAATAAATGAATTAATCTAAAATGTTTAATTATAAAAGCATAAGGTTTCTTAATTATCACAATTACAACCTCCTATTATAAGTTAATTATAACATAAAAAAAAGAAAAAATATATTACTACATTAATTCTTTTTATTAACCAACATTTGTCCTTCTAATAAATAAATTGTATCATTATCTTTAAGTAATTTATCCTTACTAATATTAAAAGTTTTACTTACTAAATCTAATGTATCTCCCTCTTTAGTTATATAATAACTATAATTTTGATTAGGTATTAATAAAACTTGTCCTGGATAAATGTAATCATTAATATCTAAGCCATTTAAACTAGCTAATAAATTTGGATTAATATTATACATCTTACCTATTTTATAAAGATTATCACCCTTATCAATTGTATAGTATTCAAAATAAGTATCTTGTTTTGCATTTCTATAATACATATTCATCACTCCTATTATAGAGTATGCAAAATTAAATCTTATGTTAATCAAAAATAAATATCTTATTATTATAAGAGAAATTCCATTCAAAATAATTCATTAATTTTTCTTTACCAGTAATATAATTATATCGATATAAAACATCCTTCTTTAAATAATAAACATCAGCATCATTAATATAAATTATACTAGAAATATCTGTATCTATTAAGACTAATTGTTTAGACTTCAAATAATTATAATATAATCTACCATCACTTAAAGAATAATTAACTAAATTACTTTTCTTAAAATAGACATCATTATAAACAAGCTTATTTATACTAATTGTGTCCCAAGCATCATCATAAAACTTGCCAACTTCTCCTTCATTAACTATATCGATACGCGGACTTTTTTTCATATTTATCTTATATTGAATTTTATTTTTCTTATCAAACAAGTAGATATCATCTCCAACATCACCCATGAAATAGGTAGATGTCGATAACTTATATTCAAATTCAAACTCTTCTATTTTATTGTTCTTTGAATTAAAAATATAAAACTTATTAAATTCACGTGAAGCATCATAATCTGCAACTAATAAATATTCCTTAAAATGATAAGCAATATTATTGTCATATGATTCATTATCCAAAAAATTATATTCCTTATTATCAATTATGTTTGTTAAACCATATCCATTCCATAAATAATAATTACCTTCTTCATAGATAGAAATTTGATTAACTTCCTTTTGTAATTTTGCTTCTTTCTCTTCGTTAACTCCAGCTAAATATCCATCTTGTAACGAACCACTTTTGGAACATATATAAGGAGCATCAATCTTACCAACTTTTATACTAATACATTTAAGATTATCATCTTCAACAACATTAATCTTATCAATAATATTTCTTTTTTTAGAATACTTTTTATTAATAACAAAATCATATACTTCATCATTTACAGATAAATTAAAATAATAATTATTTTCATCTTTATTAAACTTTTCAACAACATGATAACCATCTTTTTCATAAGCCACTTCATAATTTTTTACTCGATAAGCAAAAAATAAAAATAAAATAATTAAAAATAAGATAAATAATCCAAAATAAACTAATCTCTTCATAATACTCTCCTTTAAAAAAAATGAATCCTAAGATTCATTATCATCATTATTATTATACTTCTTCTTAGATTCTTGCATAAACATAGTAACACTAGTCTCAATTTCTGGCATAGACTTCTTATCTAAATTAGAAACATATATTTTTTCTTTAACAGTGTCGATACATAAAGTAGCCCAAAAAAGTCCACAGTCGACTTGCATATCATTATATAAATCAGGAGTAATTGAAGAAAACTTATAACCTACTATTAATCTGTTTTGTGCAATACAAATTCGCTCAGAAGTTATAGCTAATACTCCCGTATTAAATAAACTAAAATGATCGTTATCGAGTTGTCCAGCAATAACAAATTCAATTTTTTCATTTGGATTTAAGTGCTTATCAATTATCTCACAATGTTTCTTTAAACGAAACCAAGTAACACAATTCGGATATTTCTCTTTAAATAATTTTAATTTACTGTAGCAATTATCATTCACTACTATCACTCCTTAACAATCTTATATTCCTTCAAAGTTTCAAGAACTGTTTCTTCAGGAACATATCCACGAATACAATCAACAAATTTACCACCCTTAGTAATAATTGTCATTGGCTTTGGAAAAGACTTACTCATAGTTGTCGAATATCCTGTTGTCGTACACTTAGCAGGTATCTCAAAATCCAAGTTCATAATCTTTTGATATTCATCTTCATCATATTCATCACGATTAAAATAATATATATTTAACTTGTGTTTCTTAGCAATGTCATTAATAACTGGTAAATATAAATCACAATAAGTACAATCATCAATTCCAAAAACTGCAACTGTATAACTATTACTATTAACCTTTTTTATATACTCATTAGCTGTCGATAAAACTTTGTAATATCTCTCATTTTCTGGAATGATATTATATAAATATTTCTCAATTAACTCAATTGTTCTTTTTTCATCAGCAACACTAACATAATCAACAATCTTACCATTCATGAAAATAATAAATATATCTTCTTGATCGGTTTCTAAGTTTGATGTCTTCAATAAAGTATTTATTTCCTCTTTATTTAGATTAGCACTATAACCTAATAGTCTATAATCTTTATAATAATTATTAAGTAGTTCCCTAACATGCGAATTTAAAGACTTTGTATATAAAATTGCTCCTCCATCCGCATTAATTTGCTCTAAAATATTCGAATATTGCAATTCAACAATTTGAAATTTCCCTCTTCTACTAAAAAACAAGACTAAAACTAATATTAACACAAGTAATATCGTAATTATTAAATATAAATACTTTTTCATAAAGTCCTCCACAAATATTATTTTATCTTAAATAAATCCAAATATCAATTAATTAATAATTGTATTAAGATATTCCCTACACTTAAAAGCTGCTATTGCTCCATCTGATGCTGCTGTAATTAATTGTTTAAGTTCGCTATTTCTAGTATCTCCAGCAACAAAAATATTAGGATACTTAGTCGTTGTATCATCACTAATTATAAAACCATCAGAATCAACATCTAACAAATCAACAATACACTCATTACTAGTTTGATTACCTATCGCAATAAATAAACCTTTAACATCCAATGTACGACCATTATCTAATGTTATATTCTCAATACTTGATTCACCAGTAATACTAGCTAAATTAGCATTATAAATAATTTCAATATTATTAGTTAATTTAACTTTTTCTACAAGTAATTTTTCCCCTCTAAAATTATCTCTTCGATGAATTAAATAAACTTTATTAGCTAGATTAGATAAATACAAAGCATCTTGTAAAGCAGTATTTCCTCCGCCTACAACTGCAACATCTGCTCCCTTGAAGAAATTACCATCACACGTTGCACAATAAGAAGCACCCATACCAACATATTTCTCTTCAATACCTAAAGTTTTGCGTTTTAATCCTGTTGCAATAATAATAGTTTTAGTATTATACTCTTCTTTTTTGGTTATAACCTTAGTTTCTTCAACTTTCATAACTTCATCATAAACGATCTTTACACCTAAAGATAAAGCCTGATCTTTAATATTAGAAATTAAGTCATAACCACTTATATTTGGTAAACCCGGATAATTATCCACGCAATGAGAATTAATGATTTGACCACCTAATTGATTTTTCTCTATTACAACTGTCTTTAAACCACTACGCACTGCATAAATTGATGCCGTAAGTCCTGCTATTCCACCACCAATAATAACACAATCAAACATATTATCACCACCATTTATATTATACCATTAAAATATGAAAAAACTACGAATTTTCGTAGTTATCTTCGAGATCTAAAATTAATTTTCAAAAGTTTTAAATTCTCAGCAATCTCTTTATAAGAATCCACATTGTCTCTATAAAATTCTTCACAAATATCTCGATTGTCTTGATACAATCCATAAGTATTATTGACTAAACCGTTTATATCACTTCGAGCAAGAGAAGGACTAGAATTTAAAATATGTCTATTAATAATTTTATAAGATTTATTTTTATTTAAAAATGCCGAAATAGGAATTTTAATAGCTATCTCTTCTATTCCTTCATCGCATAATTTATATTGCCCATCTTCTTTAAGCGTATAGATTCTTTGCATAGTTGGATCCAAATAATAACCAACTCCCTTTTGATAAGCAAATGTGATAGCATGATTACCTAAGATTCTCTTAATAATATTTTTTTCTTTTTGTTCAAAAATACCAACTTCTATCCCCTTATTATTTTCCTTAACTAGCCGATCTATTACATCCATTAACTGATCACAATTAACAGAATTAATAAAATATTTACGCGCAATTTGATATATTTCCTCACGAGTTTGTCTCCTTTTCTCATCAAATAATTCAATATGAAATCCATAATCGGGAAAACAAACTCCTAAATTAACAGCATCAATATCCTTATTATGTAAAATATCTGTTAAAAATGCAGAATAATGACGACATACTCCATGTCCATTAATAATATTAGTTCCACCTAAACCACTATAATCATAAACATTCAATCTATCAAATTTAAACGTCTTATCAACTGACAAATATCCATCTTCTACCATATTAGAAAACATTGTACTTATTTGAACAGGATTGTCTAAATCAAATTTTTCTAAAAGCTTAGAATAATTATCAAGTATTCTTGAATAGTTTTCTCTAATAATTACAAACTCTTTAGTATTATTTCGCACTTTTGGAAAAGCTAGAAAAATATACGCACCAAGAATACAAAGTGTAATTCCGTCCCCAAGTGCACTATCACAAAAAGCTCGCTTATTTATTTCATTAGACACCACAGAAGTCCAAAAAAGTTCCGTTTTTAACAATTCATAATTTTTATAACTTATACTATTAACTATTTTATAAATTTCATCACTCATAATATCACCTTTAACTACACTAGTATCTTTCTTAATTCTTCTAATTCTTCATCTTTTGCATATAGACCAAATTTCAAACGTTCATAAGTATTAACAACTTCACATATACACGGAATAACTACTTTATCAATATATTCATTAACTTCTGGTATCTCAAAATTCCTAACTTCTTTAATATAGCGGACCATTGGAAATGGAATACTTTGATTAGAATCATAGCCTCGAAGAAGATGTTGAATTAATATAGCAGAGAAAAAGCTAGTCGTCCCCGGTATATCAAAATCCACCTTACTTAATAAACTATCAATCTTCTCAGCCGAATGAATATCTGCTAGTCTTTCATACAATACATCCGTTCCAAATTCGCGATTAAATTTTCCCAATTTTAGATGAATGTTTGCCAAATTATCACTTAACCAAATACTAAAATTATTTATTAAAAATTGGCGAAACTCACTTTCATTCAACATTTCTTTATACGAAAAGTGTGTCAGTCCAAGTAACTTACTTTCTACCGAATCATCAGGATTAAATATCTTATCAAATTGTCCTACATGCTCAAATTCATGAACTAGATCAGCCAAAATATATGTATTAAGCATAAAGATTCTATCTAATGGATTCCAAGTAGCACTATTCAAATTATCCTTTAAAAAAGATTGTGACGCTTCTATCTCACTTGTATGAATAAAAATAGTTTTATCAAAAAAAGAGTAAGACATAGGAACATGAATACCTTTTTTTAATTTACAATTATTATAATTTCTTTCTTTAAGCTTTCTTACATAATCCTCATTATCAATTTTTAAAATATTAAAAACATGCTTTAAAAATTTAAAATCAACTTCCTTACCTTTAACAGAATAATCACACAAAATATCTAAAATATTATCCATATTACTTTAACACTCTTCTCTTAAAATCAGATAACTCATTTTTACTAACTGGTAAACCATATCTAACTCGTTCTTCTAGTCCATCTATACTAGACTCCTTATTTTCTAACTTATCTATAATGTTATTAAGCTTTGGTTGCCCTAATGACTTAACTACATCTAAATATTTATTTAAAGGAGAATCACTTTCATCATATCCAAGTTTATATTGATCATAGACAAAATGTTTATAAAATTTCAATAAATCAGGAATCTTCTTTTTATCCGAATTAAGCACTTCCAATAAACCTAATACTTGTTTTGCCGCTGTAATTTGACCAATTCTTTCATAAGGAACAAGACGAGCAAATTGGTTATTAAGATGACTAAGTGATTTATAAATTTGCCACAACTGAGTATCCTCAGAAAACGAAATATTCTCAAAGAAAAATCTTTTTAATTCTCCTCGACCTAGCATTTCAATATCTCCATAAAAGCATAAATGAAAAAGTAGATTTTCAAAATTATTATCACGAGCAGCACCCTTTTTGAATTGAACAGAGTGATCAATCTCATGAAGTAAATCATATAACAATTCAGAATTAAAAGCTAAAAAACTAGTAAATCGATCAAATCCATGCATTTGATAATTAATCATTCTATTAATAAAACTATTTTTAATAGCTTCTTCATCTATAACAATCTCTTTTAAATAAAAAGAATAGGCCATTGGAACATACACATTTGCATCGACAGTATTATTCTTAATTGGTTTATAAGATATCTTCTCTAAATACCCTTTAGTGCCTGCCCAATAATAAGATAAAACATGCTCATAAAAATTACGATCTAATGGCTTTAAATCAAGAGAATACTCTAACAATAAATCTAATATATCAAACACAAAAAACACCCCTTTTTGGGTAGTTATTATAACACAAATAAAAAAAAATACAAATCAATTTTGATCTGTATCTATTCCATTTTTAATCCACCATCAATATATCTTGCACTATCACTAGCTAAAAATGCAACTACTTCAGCAATTTCTTCTGGCTCAGCAAATCTTTTTAACAAAGTTTTCATCTTCTCCTCACGTAAATAACTCTTCGGTAAATCATCATTCATTCCTGTATCAACCCATCCAGGAGCTACCGCATTTACATTTATATATGGAGCAAATTCAATCGCCAAATTCTTAGTTAAATTAATAACACCTGCCTTAGAAGCATCATAATCAATACTATAAGGATAAATTGTATCTATTCCATTAGTAGATGTAATGTTAATTATTTTCCCATATTTTTTTTCTTTCATATAATTACCTGCATATTTAGAAACTAAAAACACCCCTATTAAATTTGTATTTAAAGTTTCTTTCCAATCACTTGCATGTCTTTTCTCAAAATCATTATCAATAGCAATACCAGCATTATTAACCAAAATATCAATTCGCCCATACTTTGAAACAATCGTATCAATCATTTTTTTAACTTCTCGTTCCTTAGAAACATCAGCTTGAATACACATACATTCTCCATAACTAGAAAGAATCTCAGTTATAACATCAGCTTCTTCTGAATTACTTCGATAATTAATAACTACTTTTGCTCCTAATTTAGCAAATTTAACAGCAATACTACGACCAATTCCACGTGATGAACCAGTAACTAAAACAACTTTATTTTTAAAATTCATCCTTTTCACCACCTCGCTCTACTTTACGCCCATATTCCTTTAATATATAATCAAAATATTTAGAATATTCTAAAATGGTCTCTTGTTTACAATCTACCACTCCTAAAGATATTTCATCATCATATGTATCACGGTAAACACAATCATCATAAATTATTATCCCATCTCTAAGACGATTATAAATACTTAGATCCTTTCGCATTAATTCATCTTTATTAACTAGATAAATCGAATAAGTATCACTTATATTTTTAAATAACACCTTAAAAAAATAATTGTTGCTATAATTGATAAGTTCTTCTTTATTACATATAAATATATCAATTATCTTCTTATGCTTTTTTATATTAAGTAATTTATCGGATAAATAATTAATTTCATTTAACGAATCATTATAAACTTTATCACTATAAAAACTGATTACTTTTTGCACACAATCATCCGATAATTTACGATTCTTATTAGAAAGCCAATGATAAGTTTCATTAATTGAATCAAAACTAAATATCCACTCATCAGGTTTAGATTTTATCTCTAATAAATCAAAGACCATACCATCAAAATCACTATTATTTATCAAAAGGTCACCAACAATTTTGATAAATGTATGATAACTTCCATTTCGAAATAAATATTCCTCTTGAACATCAGTATAAACATTATCATCATTAACTAACTTTGTTACAATATAATTAATTGTCGTCTTTGGATTTCTAACTATCTCTTTTTCTAAACTTACGACAATTATATTTCTCTTATATATTTTTGAAAGACACCCTAAATCATTACCACTACTAAGATAAATAATATTGGTAATATCATTAGATACATTATCTAACCTATCAACTAATTCATACTCAATAACTTCTGAGTCTAAATAATTTATTATTGCATCAAGCAAGTTATTTTTATTTTTAGCTACTACTAATACTTTCATCACTAACCTCCACTTCCTTTAATCTATTCGAAACTTTTTCAGTAAACTCGGGATATTGACTCAATAAATACTCAATAGATCCTTTTTTACCACCTAATTCAAATTTAATGTACTTATCAATTAAATCAGAATTATCTAAAGGAACAGACTTAGGTCGATCAGGATAATGATAAACCTTAATTTTCCCCTTCTTTTCCTCTAGCAAAATACTATCCATTATATTATTTATTGTTTCTTTCTTTATAACTTTTACAGGTTCAAAAGATATTACTTCTCTACTCCATAAATAATCATAATGATTGAAACTACTAGCATCTAAAGAATAAAGAATTCCTGACTTGTTATAAAGAGATGCAAAGACACCTTCTCTTCTTTCAACTAAAACAAGTTTCCCATCAATAGATGCAATCATGGTATCTAAATCCCCATATCTTTTCCCCATAAATAAAAGAGATACCACTCTTTCGGGTGTTGCATATACACATCTTTTATTATGAGTACCCAAAACTGGCTCAATTATTTCTAAATTATCAATCGGACTCCCATGATACACAATACCCTCCATATAATCACCACTTTTATTATAAAACCTAATAAACATTAAAACAAGAAAAAAGCAAAATCTATACGATTCTACTTCCAATATTCTTAAGTTCTTCTAATGCTGTCGCTAATTCAACTAACTCTCTTTTGTTATTATATCTACTTTGATAAACTTCAATAAATTTTTTTACAATATCAATATCATATCTTTTCTTAGCTTCCTCAATAAAATTAGCATACTCTGGAAGCAAACAATTAGAAGCTCTACCATCATAAAAATATTTAATAATTAACATATTAAGATAAAGTTCATAAACATCGTCTTGAGGAATTTCCAACGAATCCATTTCGCTCATAACCAAATTCATCGTCATATCAATATAGTTTGGTGATAAAGAAATAAAGTCAAAATACTTACTAAAAAATATTACAAATCTTTCTTCTAATCTTTCATTTCTAATTTTTAAATTGTTCATATCTAATTTGTTATCAACAATTGGAACACTTTTCTTCATAACTCCACTAATAATTTTAAAGACACTTTCATTATAAAGTATTTCTCCTAAGCCATATGATCTAAGAAGATGAATTACCTCATGAAATAAAGATTCTTGTTCTACACTAGTTAGAGACTTTGGATCAGCTACTCTAACAAACACCTTTCTTTTTATCTCTCCATTTAATATCTCAGGCATTATAAAATACTGCCCTTTAGCCCTCGATAAAAAAAACTTACTAGCTAAAGGAACATCATATAACTTAGCAATTTCATCACCAATATCATTAGTTAAGACAATTTCTGTTCTATCTAAGCATTTTAAAAATTGCATTTTTAAAGATTCATTACGAGATTCTAAAACAAATTTATACATTGTTTTTAAAGCATAACTTAAGGAATCATTATACTTATACTTTATCAATATCTCTTCTAGTCTCATATAATCACCTATACTACAATAAGTATACTATATTTTTATTAGAAACTTAAGAAATTTCCCTTATTTAGTTAATACTTTTTTTACTATTGCATCAATATGAGACTGTGTCGTATCAAACATCGGAATATCCAAATCATCCTTTTTCACTAACATTTCAATTTCCGTACACCCTAGTATAACTCCTTCAATATTTTTTTCTTCTTTCATTTTATTAATAACATCCAAATAATATTTATTAGATTTACTGTTAATAACACCCTTACATAACTCATCAAAAATTATACGATCAATTTCCTTTATTTCCTCTTCACTTTCTGGAACACTTACCACTAAGCCATTATCCTCTAGTCTATTTTTTAAAAAATCTTCTTCCATTGAATATCTAGTACCAAGTAGACCTACATTTGTAATACCCTCACTCTTAACAACATCACTTACACAATCAGCTATATGAATTAAAGGAATATTAATATTGCTTTGAATATAGTCAGCCAACTTATGCATTGTATTTGTAGCAATCACTATATAATCTGCTCCAGCATTTTCTAACACTTTAGCTATTCTCACTAATTCTTCACCAATTTTATCCCAATCATTATTTAACATCATCTTTCTAATATTTTCAAAATTAACATTATAGATTATCAACTCAGCAGAGTTAAGTCCTCCAGCTATTTCATTTACTTGTCTGTTAATCCTATCATAATAATGAATTGATGATTCATAACTCATTCCACCAATAATACCAATTTTTTTCATAATTACACTCCTCTAATAATTAAATATTAGGTATATCTAAATCAACTATCTTATCTTCCTTAGCATATTTAATTAAAACATTAGCTTCAAATGTAGCTAAACTTCTCCCGCTATTCCAAGAATTATCTGATAAATACCAATTTTCACTATCGCTCTCACCATCAAATGATGGAACCATAATTACCTCCATACTTGGCTTATATTTTTTAATAATTGCATAGCATCTTTTTAAATGAAATTCACTTGTTATAATAACCAATTTAGTAACATCAGGTATCAACTCTAAAACATTAAAGACGTTTTCAAAAGTATTATTAGACTTTGTCTCAACTATAATGTCAGTTTCCTTAACACCCATTTTTAAAGCTTCATCCTTCATTCTTAAAGCTTCTGGAATAATACTTGCTTCTTCATTACTAATTCCATTTGTTCCGCCACTAAAAATCAACTTTTTAACACGACCTTCTTGATAAATACGAAATGCAGTTGAAACTCGTTCTTTTATCAAATTACTGTTACCAAAAACCAATGCATAATCAGCTATACCTCCTGTATCAAAAACATCAGCATATACAATTTTTTGAATCTCATCATCGGATAATTCTTTTTTATTAATTTCTGATAATCGCATAAAATCACCTAAATTAATTATATCACTATTTAACTATGACTTTATGAAATACCTGTGAAAAACATTCATTAATATCTAATATAATGGTAAAATATTCTTAAGGTGAAAAAATGAATACATATAAACAAGATCAATTACAAAAATATATTAATGATACTAAATTAATTATTATAAACGATTATTTTAGAATACGCTTATCAAAGGAACTATTAGTAAAATACAATAATCATCTTTACGATGAAGGATTAAATAATTTTAAAAGGTATGTAGAAGTAATAAAGCAACTAAATATTAACTATCCCTATAATGCTACTCCTATTTTTTATATGTACATTGTACCAGATGAAAATTTTAAAGAACTTCTAGGATTTGCCAATGATGAAAAAATAACAAGTGGCGGAAGACCTGTAAACTGTTATGATCTAGATGGATTCCCAAATGCTTATGGCGTAAGTAGCAATATTGTAGAAGGAAGAAGTCATCCAAGCATTATGCAAGATGCAAACTCCATTCATGAATTTGCTCACCTTATACACAGCATATTCTTTAAAGATAAAAATAGATTTATAGCTGAAGGTATTGCCGATGCAATAACATTATACATTCTTGACTATGAATCAAAAATGAAAGACTATCAAGAATTAATAAAATCACTTAAGAAAGAAGATATATTGTCCGCCCAAGAACTGATAAAAATTGAAAATGATTTTGATATCGAACCTATGATAAAAAATAAATCTTGTTCATTCGAAAAAACTTATATCTCTGCATACCTTTTTATTCGTACTTGTATCGAAACCATAGAAAAAAAATTCAATATTAATTCTCGAGATGCCTTACAAAAATTACTCGAAATATTAAAAAATATCAAAAGTATTAACGAATGGTGTATATTTGATATTGCATCTTCCGTAGACATTGATAGAGAAGAATTACTCAAGAAAACTGAGCTCCAACTTCAAATTATAAAAAAATAAAAACATCTACTAGTATAGATGTTTCTTTTATTTTAAACTATTTATAAAAAATGGTGGAGCCGAGCGGACTCGAACCGCTGTCCAAATTACTCTTTTAAATAGCGTCTACAGGCTTAGTTAGAACTTATAATTTCATAAATACCATCTGCTTCTAACAAACATAATACTTACTATCTTATAATAATTCATCTATACCATATAAGAACTAGTATAAATATATTCCATATATATGAACCAATACTATAACTACGGAAAAATTATAATATCAGCGCTCCTTGCTAATTATTAAGCAAATACTGGAGCAAAACTAAACTTATTGTCAGTTAATTTTAATTGTGCACGTAAGGTGTTGCTACCGCCTGCAACTAAGTCAAGACTATAATCTGTCGAAACCAAATGCGACCCCAGTTACATCATGATAATATCATATATAGAACTTATTTTCAAGAAAAGAAGAATAGTAAATACTATTCCTCTTCAATACTACTCATATCTATGATTAATTCTCCATCTTTGGTAAATAAATACTTTTCACGAGCATACTTTGCTACATACTCTGGATCTTGTAATTTTACTACTTCTCCCTCTAAAGTCTCTTCATTTTCCAAAAGGTCATTATACTTTTTCGTCAAAGCTTCCTTTTCTTTCTTATTACTAATAATTTGTTTCACAGGTCCAAGACATGATAAAGAGAGTACTGCCGCAATACTTACAAACAAACCAAAATAAATTACTACTCGTAGTCTAAATTTATTCATGATAAAACTCTCCTTTATAATAGTATACTAAATATAAAAATCATTTACATAGTATTTCCCTTTTTTAACTTTTTATTTACACACATTTTTACAATATAAGCAATGTAAACAGCATATAAAATATCCAAAATCACATATTCATTAAAAATAAAACAATTATATATAAAGCATACATATGTAAATACTAAAGAAAAAACAATTATCAAAAATAATTTCAATAACTTACCATTATTAAAAAAGAAATATATCATAGACATAAAAAATGATAAAACAAAAATAATAATTAAATAAATTAATTGACTCATTTAAACAATTTAGTAATCAATGATTCACTTTGCTTTATATTAGAATAAACTATTGAATCAATTGATCCCTTTATAGAAACATTACCATCAATCGTATCTAGTTTAATCATTTCCAAAGAATTACCTTTAATTATAATTTCACCCATATTAGATTCTAACGAAAATTGCTTATCATCAAAATTAATTATTCTTTTTATACCACTAATAATAATACTTTTTCTATCTACCATTTTTACTACATGATTCATGCTTTGTGTTTCCATAACATCCTCCTAATAAAGCATATTAAAGTAACAAAAAAAAATTCACGTTTTCGTGAATTATTCTTCTGTGCTTGAATTATTTAGCTCTTTTTCATATTCAGCTAAAATTGCATCAGTAAAAATTTGTCGTGCTTCTTGGTTAATTGGATGAGCTATATCTCTATATTCTCCAGGAGCAGTTTGTTTACTTGGCATTGCTAAGAATAAACCATTGTCTCCCTCAAGAATTCTAATATCATGTACAACAAATTGATTATCTATTGTCACAGATGCGAATCCTCTCATTTTGGAATTTTCCTTTTCAACTACACGTACACGTACATTTGTAATCTCCATCCTGCATTCACCTCTCTATTATACATTAATTGTAATACAAAATTAATATAAATGCAATAATTTTATCGTGGGTAACCTACGTACATCATACCATTTCCTAAAATTCCCCCAATACCATTCTTTCCATATTTAGTTTTACTTAATAATTCTTTAATATTAATCTTCTCGTCACGTTTAGTTAAAGAAACATTAGCAGCTATAACAGCTGGATCTAACGCATGAATATTAACACGTTTTGGACTGGAAGCAAAATTAGCTCCACTTTTAATCAAATCTTCATAATCACTTTGACAAGCACCAGCTACAATAACTAGCTTTTCATGTGATTTTTCAAATTCACGAGCTTTTAAAATGGCATCACGAAAAAACTTAGAATTCTTATAATTATTTATATCTTTTTGATCTCCATTCTTATTCAATATTACATCATGACCTGTAAGTACTAAAATATCTGGCTTAGTATCATTAAGAAGTTTTTCAATACAATTTGGCATATCCGCTTCACTTACTTGCTTACCAATAGCTAAAACATCACATTCTTTATAAAAATTTAAAGACTTATTCAAATAATCAATATCTCCATCAATATGTAATATCTTCCCTGGTAAATAAAAATACTCATCTCTTTCTAACAATTCATTGTCAATTACTGGACGATAATCATCCTTCTTATCAGATAAAACTAAATCATCTAAATAAGCATCCGCATATAGCCTTATATCTGTACCTTTTAAATAAGCTACATTATCACTTATGTCTAAAATTATGAAGTTAATATCATTATTATAACTAACTCTTGAAACTATATCTCCAACCTTCATATAATCACCTATTATAGATTATGAATAATTGGCTTCCAATGTTAATATTTATTAGCAATATCTACAAATATTTCATAACTTAAATCTTCAGCACGATTATCTAAAGAAAGTTTATGTTCACCTAAAATTTCTGATATTCTTTCTTTATTATAACCATTTAAGTTATTACGCAAATTCTTTCTTTTAAATTGAAAAGCATCTTTTACTAATTTATTAAATTTATCTAGATCAACATCTAATCGCTCATCTTTTATACTAAACTTAACAACTGCACTATCAACATTTGGTACAGGATAAAAGTTACCCTTAGAAACAACAAACATTTTTTTTATATCAAAAAAGTAATTTAAAAATACACTGATTGATCCATATTCACGAGTTCCAACTTTAGCTGAAAAACGATCAGCCACTTCTTTTTGAACCATAAAAATCATTTCTCTTGGACATATATTATCATTAATTATCTTCGTTATTATTGGTGTTGTTATGTAATAAGGTAAATTACCAATAATATACAAATTATTAAATTTCTTGTTCTTTATATCCGATAAAACATCACGATTTAAAAAATCATCATAAATTACTTCGACTGACTCACTTACCAAATCATTTAAATAGATTTCTACTTCTCGATCTATTTCATAACACAAAACTTGATAACCTTTATCTTTTAATAACTTCGTTAGTGCTCCTCCACCTGGACCAATCTCAATTACTAAATCATCTAAAGTAGCACTAAGTCCATCAACAATATCTTGAATAATCTTATTATTTTGTAAAAAATTTTGTCCATACTTCTTTTTAAAATTAAAACGCATACATATCCCTCTTTAAAATCTTAACACATTTTGTTAAATTAATAAATATGGTATAATTATATACATACGAAGGTGAAATAATGGAAGTTAAAGATATTGAGTACGTTAAATTAAGCGAAATGTTTAATGATTATGCAATCAATAAATTATATGATATATTAGAAAAATATGGCATACATGCCAGTAAAGAAACTATTGAAGATTTAGAAAATAAAATTATTAACAATAAAATAATAATAATTAACCACCCTTCTATAGAAGATAATAAGCGTTTTAATAATGACATTCCTATTGCTCATGGCGGAAGAGTAAAGGAAGATGGACTAATACATATATACCCATATGTAGCATGTCAAAATGTCTTTAATACCAAAGAACTATTTCAACACATTATTGATAATGGGATTATTACTCACGAAATATTTCACTATTTTATTCACCTTGATAACGAAAATATTGACGATCAAGAAAAAGAAAGCTTCATCCACTTCATAAACGAAGGTCTAGTTCAATCATATACTGAAGAACATGAAAAAAAAGCATTTCCTAATAATGAATATAGAAAAAATGTTACCTTAGCCAACAAATTAAGAAACATTCTTCCAAGCGAATGCAGTACAAAAACGATTTTTAGAAATAGTTACCATAATATTCAAAAAATGTACCCTGAGGTAGAAAAGGTATATAATGAATACCAATTATTACAAGAATTTCTAAATAAATTAAACGAATTACTTAAAGAAGTAGAAATAAAAATTGGTATAAACCATCAAGAATTATTTCAAAGATACAAAAGATATTCTATTGAAGATACAGTATCAATTTTTAAAGAACAAGTAGATACTTACATTAAAACAGATGATGATAGAGAATATTTCAAAAAGAGTATTGACGATATTTATCAAGAATTATTTATTGCAAAAGAAAAGAGGTTATAAACCTCTTTTTTATCTTGACCATCCAAATCTTAATACATCATACGTTAATTTATGACGACCAACATTTTTAAGTGCATATTCTTCAGATGGAACCAATAAGTCTAAATCATTTCCTAATACACCACGATCAAGTACAATACCAGTAACTTTTTCATTTGATACATAAGATGCATCAAATGTTACTATTGAACCACATGGTAAATTACTTGATGAAGCAAGAATAACGACATTTCCATAATCTTGATCATTATATGATGTGATACCATTACGAACATCTTGCCCAGTACAAGCTAAATAACCAGAACATAATGGACAATCAGCTGCATATCCTGTTAAATCACCAGTAAAAGTATCTAATGGATGATACTTATCAGCATATTGTATTTCATTTAGCTTAACTGCCATCGCTGTTAAATCTAATGTTTTATTCATATTTTCATTAACCAATTTAGCATTTTGATTAACTACATTAACTCTTTGTAATAAAAATACTGCTATTAATAATAATAGTATTTTTGATGTTTTAAAAACTTTTGCGAATACCTTACTCATTACTATCACCTTATATATGAATTATAGCAAAATGCAAGTATAAAGTAAACACTTTACATCAATTTTATATAGAAAATAACTTTTTAATATTACTTTCCGTAGTTTTTGATACTTCGTCTAAGCTAATATTTTTTAAATTAGCTAAATACTCACCAATTGTCTTAATATATTTAGGCTCATTTTTATATTTTCTAAAAGGTTCTGGAGTTAGATATGGAGCATCAGTTTCTAAAATAATAGACTCCAAAGATATTTCTTTAATGATTTCAACAATCTTCGATTTCTTGAACGTCATTACTCCACCTATCCCAATATAATATCCCATTTTTATATACTCTTTAGCTGTTTCTAAACTACCACTAAAACAATGAATAACTCCCTTAACTTTATACTTTTTTAAAATATTCATTGTATCTAGAGTCGCTTCCCTTGAATGCACTATAACAGGTAAATTATATTTTTCTGCAAGCTCAAGTTGATACTCAAAAATCTCAATTTGCTTATCTTTATTTTCCTTCCCATAATAATAATCCAACCCAATTTCTCCAATTGCCACCAATTTATCATTATGAATATTATCTTCTATGACTTTTCTTAACTCTTCCATATTTTCAAAACAATTTTCCGGATGAACTCCTAAAGCAATATAAACAGTTGGATATTTTTTCCCAAGATCAATCATTTCATAACAAGTTTTCAAAGAATCTGCTGCACTAATATACTTTAATACTTGATTTTCTTGAGCACTTCTAATAACTTCCTCTATATCGTCAAAACATTCCTTAAATAAATGACAATGACTATCCGTAAACATATAATTCCTCCTAACATAAAAAGTCAGTATTACTCTGACTTATTTATATCAATTCTTTGAAATAAAATCTCAGCATCATTAACTTTAGTGCCAGATGCATATTGGCCAAATTTAGTAGTAGATTCATAAGACTTTATATCAGTATTTATAAATTCAAATATTTTTTCAGCTGTATCTGGTAAGAAAGCTTGTAGGTAAACAGCACATATACGAATTGCTTCAGTTAAATTATATAAAACTGTCTTAAGTCTATCGTAATCACTTTCATTTTTAGCTAAAATCCATGGAGTTGTTTCATCTATATATTTATTAGACGCTCTTAAACAATTAAATACCTCATCTATAGCATCAGCAATGCGTAGTTCATCCATCTTCTTTTGGAAATTAATATGTAAGGCTTCTAACTTTTCAATCAAAGTCTTATCAGCTTCTCCACTAACATTTTTATTTTCCACAATTCCAGCAAAATACTTATTAGTCATCGCAATAGTACGATTAACTAAATTACCAAGAATATTCGCCAAATCAGAATTATTACGTTCAACAATTAATTCCTCAGTAATTACTCCATCATCAGCAAAAGGTATTTCATGTAAAACAAAATAGCGAATAACATCTAGGCCATATTTTTCTACTAAGTCATCAGCATATAACAAATTTCCCTTAGACTTACTCATTTTATCTCCACCTGATAATAACCATGGATGCCCAAATACACATTTAGGTAATGGTAAATCTAAACTCATTAAGAAACAAGGCCAATAAATAGTATGGAAACGAATAATATCTTTTCCAATTAAATGTAAATCAGCTGGCCACAACTTATTAAATTCTTTGGTTTGTCCATCCACATCATATCCAATATTAGTAATATAATTAGATAAAGCATCTAACCAAACATAAACGATGTGTTTATCATCAATAGTAACTGGCACACCCCAAGTAAATGAAGTACGTGAAACACATAAATCTTGTAATCCTGGTTTAATAAAATTATTTAACATCTCATTCTTACGTGATTCTGGTTGGATGAAGTCAGGATGACTCTCAATATATTCTACCAACTTATCTTGATACTTAGATAATCTAAAAAAGTATGCTTCCTCACTTTTCTCTTCAACAGCTCTTCCACAATCTGGACACTTTCCATCAACTAATTGACTCTCAGTCCAAAAAGATTCACAAGGTACACAATAAAGTCCTTTATATGCACTCTTATAAATATCACCCTTATTATACATTTTTTCAAATATATGTTGAACAACTTCTTCATGATGTTTATCAGTAGTTCTAACAAATCTATCATAAGTAGTATTCATTAAATCCCAAATACTTTTAATCTCACCAGCTACATTATCAACATATTCTTGAGGATTTATTCCATTTTCTTTAGCTTTTTTTTCAATTTTTTCCCCATGTTCATCAGTACCAGTTTGAAAATAAACATCGTACCCCTCTAATCTTTTATTTCTAGCAATAGCATCAGCTAAGACTATCTCATAAGTATTACCAATATGTGGTTTACTTGATGTATACGCTATTGCAGTTGATATATAATATTTATTATTTTCCATAATTAATCCTCCTTATAAATTCTTCTATTTAAATAATTATTTAATATTTTTCGCGATGGTTCACATAGATTTTCAGGTAAATCATCTATGGCAAAGAATCCATAATCTACATGTTCTAAAGTTCTACCTAAATCAATTTGACCACTAAAAGTATGAGCAAGCAAGCCAATCGTAACAAAATGAGCATATTCATTTATATCATCAGCAATCGAAACAACATCAATATTATCAATATCTAAATTAACTTCATCCTTTACTTTACGAATCGCAGCTTCTATTAAAGTTTCATTTAATTTTACTTTTCCCGCTGGTAAAGTCCAAGTCCCTTCAAGATGCATATCACTATCAGCCTTTTCACTATCACTATTTCTTAATATTAGTAACACTTCTTTTAATTCATTTAAAATTATTATTCCTATTCCAACACCTGGCATTAAATCACCTTTCTAAAAAAAATAAAAAAGCCATGAATTTAAGGACGAGATAACCCGCGGTACCACCTTAATTCATGACTTTAATATCATGCTCTTAAATCTTAACGCGATTAAACGATTTAAACTCCAGAACCATTCGACTAAATTCCATCTTGTTTGCTTTCACCTAACCAAACTCTCTTTTAAAGATTTTCTTTAGCTTCTTTCCTTCGCTGTTTAACAATGTTAATATATCATATTTAACAAAATTTAGCAATAAATAATAAAAAGAGAAAACTAGTTTCTCTTATTTATTTTTCTTTTAATTCGATACACAATGAATCCACCAATTATTATAGCTACCAAACCAGCTACATAAACAATAACAATGTTTTGTTTTTTAGGTGCCTCATCATCTTCTAAGTCTACTGCCGTTGTAGTTGTTGTATTAACTTCTACACTAGGCTTAACTGTAGTACTAGTAGTAGGACTTGTAGTTGTAACAGTTGGTTTTGTAACTGTCGAAGAACTATTAGATGAACTACTTGTATTTCCTGTACTTGGTCTACTAGGTTTTACCACATTAGTATTATAATCTGGTTTAAGAACAGGTATTTCGATATCCGGAATAACAGGCTTATCAGGCTCAACTGGTGTAACAGGTGGTATAGGTTGAACAGGCTCATCTATAACCTTATCTTTAATCCAATCCACTTTAGCAGTTATATAATAAATATCTCCAAACTCATCTTGATAATTAAATGTAAATTCTCCATTTTCTGTGAATGTATATGAAGTATTACCATCGTTATTCAAGACAACAATTTTATTATTAGCCTTAATTGTAACCGTTACTGGATCATTAGTTTCTTCAACTGTACTATATTCTAATCCAACTCTAGTTTCTTCTTTTATCCAATCTACTTCAGCTGTTGTTGTACCAACATTTCCATACTCGTCAACATACTCAAATGTAAACGATCCATTCTCTGTAAATACATAAACATTATTACCATTATTATTGGTTACGGTAATTCCATCTCTTAAAACAAGAGTAGCAATTACTGCTTTATAAGTTGGATCTTGTTTATCATATTCAACAAGTAATAAAGGTTTTTTCTTATAAATCCAATCTACTGTTACCTCAGTAGTTCCTTTATTTCCAGCTTTATCAACATATTCAAATGTAAATGTTCCATTTTGCGTAAACGTATATGTATTAGAGCCATTGTTATTAAGAATTGTAACTTCCTTATTAGGAGTTATAGTAACTACAACATCCTTGTTAGTTTTATTAGTAGTACTATATTTAACATCTGCTGTTGGAGCTGTTTTATCAATCCAATCAACATTAACATAAGTAGAACCCTTATTTCCTAATTCATCCATATATTCAAATACGAATGAACCATTTTCCGTAAATGTATAAGTGGCACTTCCATTATTGTTAGTAATTGTTAACTTATTATCTGGATTAACAAGAGTTACTACAACATCTTGATTTGTTAAATCTTTTGTACTGTATGTTACATCTGCTTGTGGAACATTTTTATTAATCCAATCAACAGATGCTGTAATTGTACCAGTTTGACCAAAAATATCGACATATTCAAATGTAAATGTTCCATTCTCTGTAAATGTATATGTGTTAGAACCATTGTTATTTGTTATTGTGATGTCTCTATTAGCACTTATCGTTGCTATAACATTTCCAGCAGTTGGTGATGTAATATTATAATTAACATCAACCTTTAGTTCGGTCTTATCAATCCAACTAACTTCTGCTTTATAAACACCAGCATTTCCATATTCATCAATATACTCAAATATAAATTCGCCATTTTCTGTGAATGTATAAACATTGCTTCCGCCATTATTTATAATTGTAATAGGTCTTTCAGATACTAAAGTTACAGTTACATCTTGATTTGTTAAAGTTTGTTTGTCATAGACTAAAGTAATCTTGTTTTCAACTTTTTCTTGAATCCAATCTACTGTAACTGTTTTACTTCCTTTATTACCAGCTTCATCAACAAATTCAAATGTAAATGTACCATTTTTATTAAATGTATATGTAGCACTTCCATTATTATTAATTATGGTAATTTTTGTAGAAGGATTAACTAAAGTTACAGTTACTGGATCAGTCGTACTTTCTTTTGTACTATATGTTACATCTACTGTAGGTGTTTCTTTATTAATCCATGTTACAGTAGCAGTTGCTGTTCCTCTATTACCAGCTTCACCAACATATTCAAATGTAAATGATCCATTCTCTGTAAATGTATATGTATTAGATCCATTATTATTTAAAATTGTAATTTTTCTATCAGCAGTTAATGTAGCAACAACAGATTTATTCGTTGGTGTTTTGATATCATACGTTATTGTTCCTACTGGAGCAGTTTTACTAATCCATGTTACATATGCAGTTGCTGTACCTTTATTACCAGCTTCATCAACGAATTCAAATGTAAATTCGCCATTTTCTGTAAATGTATATGTATTAGATCCATTATTATTTGTTATAGTTACTTTTTCATTTGTAGAAAGTGTCGCAATAACATCTTGATTAGTAACATCCATTAATGAATATTCAATTGTTCCTACTGGAGCTTTTGTATCTATATAATCAACAACAGCAACAACAGAACCTGTATTACCATCATTATCGACAAACTCAAATGTGAATGATCCATTCTCCGTAAATGTATATTCTTTAGAACCATCATTATTAGTAACAGTAATATCTTTATCAGACACTAATGTTGCAATAACTGGTTGATTTGTAGCAGAAGTTGTACTATATTCTACAGTTACAGTTGGCAATTTCTTTGTAACATCTTCATATAGGTTAAGCATTGCAAGAGAAGCAAATATATCATAAGTATCCATTTCAACTTTTACATATTGACCATAAACTGACGAATCGAAAGTAATACTCTTCATATCAAGATTCTTTTCACAGTTATCCATTCTACCTGCTTCAGTCCAATTTACACCATCTTCACTAACATAAACAATCATGTTTTTAATGTAATCTGGATCGTTTACCTTATATTTCTTTTGAAGGAAATCAATTCCTGAAATATATCGAGGTGAATCAAGTTTAACTGATATAAATGGTTTAACATCTTGTTGTCTAACATCATATCTAAAATCAGTATGCCATAAAGTATTTGGATTTCCATCTATAGCATTTGGTGCATAGTATGGTCTACCACCATCAACTGATTGTGTTGAATAACCATGTAGTGACATGTGTTTTATCGAAATATACTTTCTTGAATCATCTTGATGATCCTCTGTAAATTCATATTCAATATAGTCACTTGCTTGAGTAATTCCAGAAGCTTTTGTTCTAACTAGAAGTGTATTATTTCCAAGTACTACAGGCTCTTCATCTGAATAAGATTTCCAAGCATTGTTAGTATCTTTTATTTTCCACTCAAGCGTTTGAACATTATTCAAAGCAATTAATCTATTTTCTAAATCATTAACATAAGGTGCTATATTAGGAACACTAGACTTCTTAATTGGAAGAGTAAATTGTTTAGTCTCTCCTGTAAATGCTAGTTTTATTGCATCAGTTTCATTAATGCATTCCATTTCTGTACTATCAAGTTGATACTCAGTTCCATTTGCATCTTTCCATGTATTACCTGAATCTAAACTATACTTCCATGGTAATCCATTATAATACTCTTTATCTAATATAATTTTACCAGCATTTGCACCATCAAATGCAAAACTTCCTCTAACTTGAACAGTAGTGTTTTCATAGAAATTAAACATTGTTCCTGTTATAAAACTTTTACTTGCACTAGCAGATTGAGTTTTCTTACCAACAATCTTAATATATTTTCCTTTAGTTGCAGGGAAATCAACAGTTTTCATGCTTACATCATTTGCATTCTTGTATGTCCAGTTTGTTCCTGAAACAACTTCAGTCCAATTTTCACCATCCACACTTATAAGAATTTGAGCACTTTCTATTTTACCATTTCCTCCAGCAGCAGGTACATATTCAAATGAAGTTAAGTTTCTTGGTTCATCTAACTCAATAACTATTTCTTTTACTTTATCATTACCATTCCAATCAGAATGCCAACTTGTATTTCCATTTCCATCTATTACGTTTTTAGCATGTCTTCCTTGACCTGTAGCTTCAGAAGAAACACTATGTATAGATAAATGATCAATAGAAATATATTTTCTTTCATCATTATCTGTATTAGCAGTAAATGTATAAGTTATTTCCTCATTAGATCCAACATATAAACCAGTAGCTCCAGCTTTAAGAGTTATACTTACATCTCCAGATAAATCAGGAATTTGATCCCTATAATATGTCCAATTATCAGAATCACTATATTTCCACATAATTGTAGGTATTGTTGCAATCATCCTATTTTCTAAATCATTTGCATAAAGATTCTTAGGTAATCCTGCCGATGGAAGTATATCAATCTTATAAAGATTCTCTTCATTGTAGTTAACACCAACTATATGAACATAAATATCATTTTCTGATGTTATACTAGCAATCTCTTCTGGTGTTAATTGTAATTCATGAGGTTCATCAGCTGAGAAACTGACTTCTTTCCATGTTTGTTTACCATCTATACTATAATCCCATCTTATACCATTTCCGTTAAAACGATCTGCTAGAACAATTTTTCCAGAGTTATCTCCATCAAATGAGAATGATGCTAAAGATGTATCAGTTTGACCTAATAAGTATGCACCAACCGTTCTTGTAATACTAGGTTGTAAAACACGATCTGTTGCATTATAACTCTTTTCTTCATTTAATATTTTTCCTTGTAAAACAGTAAATTTAAACTGATACTCTGTACTAGTAAATTTACCCTTAATTTGGTTAAGCAAATTATATAAAGGTAATGGGAATGGTAACAATGCATCTCCCATTTCTGCAGCTAGATTATAATAATCTTCTTCTGTCTTAGTATTATCATTATTATATAATTGGATAAGACCCCACCAAGCATCAATATTTATATTTTGAACTTTTAAAGCTTCTCTTAATATTTCTTCCTTTTTCTTCGCATCATCATTGAAGACATCAGCAAGCATTATTAATTCTTCTGACTTTTCATAATTTTCAACATCATTTAAAGCTTCTTGAGCTAATATAATGTAAGTTGCAGCCCATCCATTAACGTAAGAGTCATTACCCCATCCAAGCGGCATTCTAATACCTAAACGTTCTGTTTTACCTGATTGAGCCCATCCACTAACATCATTATCAATAGTCCAGTATCCTTTACCATCTGCATTTTTTCTATAATAAATAATAGCAGCATGTCCAGGTTGACTTATTACCGACGCTGGAGTTCCATGAGCAGCTCTAATGTGAGTACCTAACTTAGATATACCTCCACATACAGCTCCAGTTCCCCATTTGTTTCTCATACTCATCCAAGCTTTATATACCATGTCACCTTCGCTACTATAAGTTACACCATATTTTGAGAATATTCCATCGAATAAATTATCAAAATATTCATAGTTAGCAGGATCATGAAATATAGGATTTTGGAAGTTTGGCCATACATATGCAATATACGTATGTGGTTGAAGATATTTTTCTTCTTGATTTGGATGTGCATCTATTCTCGTTTGCGTATATTCATTAAACCACAAGATTTCTTCATCATCCACAATACTATTCATTATATAACGCATTTCTTCTACATGTAACGCCTCAAACCATGGAGTATGGTCTTGACGCGAAGAAACAACAAATTTTCCACGATCATATAAATCTTTAAAGATTGCATAACGATTTAATGCATCAGATCTATTGCTTGGATGATTAATTTGTGCCCAATATCCAACAGCTGTAGAGTGAGTCAATGAAAGAGACACAGCCATCTTCTTATATACTTCACCCTTAGTTAAAGAAGGATACCATTTGTTATTTGTAGGTGTTGTATCATTAAAATCATTATGATATTTATGATACAATCTGCTTAATTGTATTAAGGAAGCAGAATATGATCCACCATCTGGTTTTCCTCCTAAAACATATAATCTTAAATTATCATAATTATTAAATAACCAAGATATTGTTTCATTATATTCACTAGAACCTGTAGCCATGGTTTGTAATAAATCATAACCAACATTCTTAACAAAAGTTCTTTGTAATAAGGTGAATTCTTGTTCTTTATTTAAATTAATTGTATTAAAACTCTTAATAGTTGCATCATATTCATCAACAGTCTTAATATAATCTACCGTATCAAAAACAGTTTCTTCATATCCTTCTTTAATTAACTTAGCATTAGCAAATACTGAGTGATCACTGGTATTATTACCACCATGATCTTGTACAACAATCTTAAAATACTTAACTCCCTTTATTGGATACTTTAAGAAATAAGCATTAGAATCTCCTTTAAAAACAGCATTATTATTAACTTTTTCTTTTAAAGTCCAATTAATACCATCTTCTGAAGTGTGAACCTCAAATCTTACACCATTACCATTAGATCCAACAGCTGTATCAACACCAAGATAAGCCGTTAAATAATCATAATCATAACCAGTTAAATCATAAGCAACTGCAGCATTAGCATGAGCAAATATTCCCTTTAAGAACATTTTCTTTTGTCCATCTACTAATAGTGAAATTAACCCACCAGATAAATTTTTATCCTTCAATATAGAATTATATACTGTATAAGACTCTGGCATATAATCTATATCTGACAAATAAACACAATCTTGAACGTTAACTTTCTCATTAACATTAGACTCTGCTTTAACAGTAGCCGTAGCACTGTTTAATAACTTATCATCATAATTAACAAGTTGATGATAAGATTCAGAATACATATTATTTTTATTATTATTTAAATATTGACTGCCTGTAATTGAAGCACCAATAATCAATCCAAAGGTTGCGCATTTTAGCGTTTTAGATATATCCATATAAAATCCCTCAATTCATTATCTTCTATTATAAATTTATATTATTTTTTATGCCAATTCAATATAATGTGTAAACTTTTTCAACATTAAACATCAAATTTAACATTAAATAAAAATATGATAATATCATTAATTAATTACTCATGATACCCCTCTTTTTATTTAGTTTGATATTATAGCAAAATAAAATCAATTTTGCAAATCAAATACACTAATAAAAATTATGTTTTTTTCACCAGTAATATTAACAATTTATCATATTCATTATTTCATTCAATAAAGCTACTTCATAATAAACAAAATGTCTATCTAAATTAATAGTTGGAAGACTTATAAATATTCTTTTTAAGCGATAACTTAAACGAAATTTTGGATTAATACTATATGCTACTAAGAATAATTTATCACCAGCAATTTTATTAGATAACTCTTCCGTTAATTCTATTTCTATTAACGATTCTGTCTGTTTAACTCTTGAAATATTCAACTTACGAGCTAATTTTTCAAACCATTCTTCATACATATAAACATCCATCTCTTTCGAAATAGAACCAAACCTATCTTGTATTTCGCTTCTTACTTTATCTAGACTTTCTTCATCCTCTATTTCATTAATCATCTTGTGGATCTCAATTTTTATACTTTCTTCAGACACATAATCATCACTAATATGATTTTCAACTTCTATTAATGGAGAAGAACTAACTTCATCATCTTCTAAAATATTTTCTCCATTTAATCTTTTTATCTCATCATTGACCATCTGTGTATATAATTCCAGTCCAACAGAATCGACAAAACCTGCCTGTTCAGAGCCAAGTAAATCCCCTGCTCCTCTAATAGATAAATCACGCATAGCAATTTTATATCCACTACCTAGTTCAGTAAAATCTTTTATAGACTTCAGCCTCTTAATTGCAGTATCTGTTAGAACTTTAGCAGGTTTATACATTAAATACGCATACGCAATTTTATTACTTCTCCCAACTCTACCACGTAATTGATACAATTGTGCTAAACCAAAATTATCAGCATCAATAACAATCAACGTATTAACATTAGGAATGTCAATACCAGTTTCAATAATTGTCGTACAAACTAAGATATCATATTTATAATCAACAAAATCAGTAACAATATTTTCAAGTTCATTTTTATCCATTTGTCCATGAGCCATAATAATACGAGCATCAGGTACTAATTTAGCCAGTTTATCAACCTCATCTTGAATAGAAGCAACTTTATTATATAATACAAATACTTGCCCATTTCTTGATAACTCCTTATAAATTGCATCCTTAATTAAAAAATCATTTTCTTCTAAAACATAAGTTTGAACAGGATATCTATTAATTGGAGCTGTATCAATTATTGATAAATCACGAAGGCCACTCATCGCCATCTTTAAAGTTCTTGGAATTGGTGTTGCTGACAATGTTAGTACATTAACATCATTCTTTATCTCTTTAATACGTTCCTTATGTGAAACCCCAAATCTTTGCTCTTCATCAACTACTAATAATCCCAAATTCTTATAACTAATATCCTTATTAAGTAGTTTATGCGTCCCAAAAACTATATCAATCGTACCCTTTTTTAAGTCTTCTACGATTCTCTTCACCTCTTTAGCAGAAGTAAAACGATTAAGTAAAGCAATATTTATTGGAAAATCTCTAAATCTATCTAAAGCATTATTATATTGTTGACGAGAAAGTAAGGTTGTTGGACATAAATAAGCAACTTGATAATTATTTATAACCGCTTTAAATATTGCTCTAAATGCCACCTCAGTTTTTCCAAATCCAACATCTCCACATAATAAACGATCCATTGGTATCTTTGACTTTAAATCTTTGTCTATCTCTGAAATAGATTTTAATTGATCATTAGTTTCTTGATAATCAAAATTAGAAGCAAAGATAATCTCTTCTTCACTATCATTAAATATAGGTCCTTCAATATTGGCTCGAGCTGCATAAAGTTTGATTAATTCATCACTTATATCCTTAATACGATTTCTTACTTTCATTTTCGTTTTAGCCCATGTAGTAGAATTTAACTTATTAAGTTTTGGAGCCACACCATCAGCATCACTATATTTATAAATAGTACTTATTTTTTCAACAGGTACGTAAACCTTATCATTACCTAAATAATTAATCAATACATAATCACGAGTTATTCCCTTATTAGTTAAAGGCACAATGCCTCCATAAGATCCAATACCATGTTGAGAATGAACTACATAATCTCCTAATTTAAGATCATCAAAACTCTTTATTTTTCGACCGATCTTATAGTTATTTTTATAAACATTAGTTATTTTCAAATCATCTATATCAAATTCAGAAATTAATATATAATTATCAATAATAAAACCCTCATTAATCTTTTGCTTAATTATATTAATTTCTCCCTGTACAATACAATTAAAATTTACTTTATCAAACAGTTCACTTATTCTTTCAATTTGTTTATCCTTAGAAAGACATATAATAATCGTATTCTTAAATTTCAAATCATTACAAAAAGAAACAAGTTTCTCATAGTCTCCTTTAAACTTAACAACTGATTTAGAGTTGAAAACTATAGAGTTATCCACATTATTTATTGTTTCTATTTTTATTAGATTATCAGGATTAATTTCTTCATAAGAATACATATAAGGTACATTTTCGTCCAAATTTTGAGCCTCATTATAATCTTTAATATCACCAATCAATTTCTCGTAACCACTCAAAATCTGATTTTCATCAATAAAAAACACCATCGGATTAAACATATAATCAAACAAACTACTATGTTCTTCAAAGTTTATCTCCTGAATTGGTAAAATATTAAAATTTTCAATCTCATTAATAGATAATTGGGTTTCTTCATTAAAAAATCTTATAGATTCAATATTATCACCAAAAAATTCAATACGAATAGGATGTTCTTCATCGATTGGAAAAATATCAATAATAAACCCACGAACAGCATACTCACCTGTCGAAGTAACTAAACTTGTTCTTGAATATCCAAATTCTTCTAATTTAGAAATAAACTCATCTCGATTAATAGAACTATTTTTAATTACTCGTATATTTAAATTTTTAGATTTCTCTATTGAAGGTAAAAATCTTAAATATCCCATTAAATTTGTAACAACAATACATTTATCATGGTTCTTAACATATTCTAAAGTTTCTAAACGTGTTACTTTTAAATCTGGAGATATGGCTAAAGCTACTGTTGATAAAAAATCATCCATCGGAAAAAGACATACATCATTTGTGTATGTTTTTAATTTTTGAAATATTTTATTAGAATCATATAAAGAGTTTGTAACAACTAAGACATTATTATCATTATTTTTAAAATAATTATAATAATATAAAATGCATAATTCATCTGTTAAACCACAAACTCGCGAATGATTCTCATAACTAAACAAATCATTTAAGAAATCCATATTATCACCTATTGAATTTACTCATTAAATCAGCTATTTTATCATAAGAAAAATTCTCTATTACATCATAAATATTTTTAAAATTATTCTTAATTATTTCTAAATCTTCTTTTCCAAAACGGCCTAAAACATAATCCTTAGTATCAATACTTTTATTATGAGATACACCAACTTTAACACGGGCAAAAGAATCAGTACCTAAAGAATTTATAATATCTTTTATACCATTATGTCCACCTGCCGAAGAATTAATCTTAATACGACATTTACCAACTGGTAAATCCAAATCATCTTGAATTACTAAAATATCCTCAGGAGTTATTTTATAAAATTTAACAAATTGACTAACAACACCGCCAGATAAATTCATAAATGAAAGAGGTTTTAAGAATATATATTTTTCACCATTTATATTTGTTTCATAGTAATTTCCATTAAATTTGGTCGACCACTTCACATCTCCTAAATATGAATCAAGAACAATAAAACCTATATTATGTCTAGTTTTTTCATACTCCTTACCAGGATTACCCAAGCCAACTATCAATTTCATCTCATCACTCCTCAAAAATATTTTGATAAGTATTATGTTCCTTCAAAAATAAAGGAGAGTTTATTATAACATAATCTTGACCATTATAAATACTTTCAATCAAAAAGAGGCACGAATTCTTTTTGTTATTATCATACACTAACTGAAGTCTTTTAACTCCAAAATGATATTTTTTTAAAACATTAATAACATCAGCTAATCGCTCTGGACGATGAACCATATAGAAATATCCTTGATTTTTAATAATATTCGAAGCAATTCTAATAATCTCTTCTAAATCAATCGCGATTTCATGCCTAGCAAGTGCCTTTACTTTATTATCATTAACTAAATTAGTACTATTAGTCTTAAAATATGGAGGATTACATGTTACAATATCAAATTTTTCTTCTTTAAAAAGCAAACTTATATTTCTAATGTCGTCATTAATCAACCTTATACTATCTAAACCATTGTATTCCAAAGATTTCTTACCCAACTCATAAACTTCCCTTTGTAATTCAACTCCAACTATATCAAGTCTTCCATCAAATTTTTTATGTAGAATCATAGGAACAGGCGCATTACCAGAACACAAATCAATCAGCTTCTTTTGCCCTTTTTTTAAAGAAACAAACTCCGCTAATAATACTGAATCAATTGAAAATTTAAAATAATCATCATTCTGATAAATAGAATATCCATAATCAAATAAATCATTCAAACTAATCAATTTCGTACTCCTTTTTATCCCCATCTATTAACAAAGTATATTTTTTATTTAGAATATCTAAGCTAACTACCTTACCACGACCATCTTTAGTAGTAATAGTCTCTCCTAACTTTGGCAATAAATTACGATGTTCACAATAAACATCATCTTCATAGGATAAACAACATAATAATCGACCACAAGCCCCATTAATTCTCGTTGGATTAAGAGCAATATTTTGATTCTTTGCCATATTTATACTTATCGTATCAATACATGTTAAAAATTTTGAACAACAAAGTTCTCTTCCACATTGACCTAAACCACCAATTTCCTTAGATTTATCTCTAACACCCATTTGATGCAATTCTATTCTCGTTTTATACTTTGACGCTATATCTTTAACTAATTCTCTAAAATCAACTCGACTATCAGCTATAAAATTAAATGTTAGTTGCTTTCTATCTAAAGTAAAACTAGCATCTAAAATTCTCATTTCAATACCTTTTTCTTTAACAATTTTTTTGGCAAAATTTAAAGCCGAAGCAGCATCTTTTAAATTTTTCATATATCTATTGTAATCATCTTTTGTTGAAATCCTCAAAACCTTCTTCATATTATCAACATTTAAGTTCTTAACATTACTAACATTTACTTCAACAACCTTGGCAAATTGCTCTCCTTTTTCAGTATCAACAACTACTGTCAAATTAATCTTTAAATCAAGACCATCATTTCTAAAATAATATACCTTACCAGTATCTTTAAATCTTATACCACATATATTCATGTAATCACTCCCATATCAAGAAAAACTTGTTAATAACTAGTTCTTTATTAACATTAACACTCAAGTCATTAATGATATTATCTAATATTTTTATGCGTTTTACAAGAACCGAAATATCATTCGTTTCAATAGTTTCTAAAATAGGCGATAAATAATCTAAATCATTATATAAATTATTTTCTACATTCTCATACTTAATAACATAAAACTTCCATAAAATATGGAATAATAAATCTATCTCACTGCGCTCTTTTTTAGCAATATTCTTAGAATCCGCCATTAAAAGAAACTTCGGTTCTCCATTTAAACGTTTTAATAAATCAAAGCTCATATTGTAACAACTTGCATATTCTTCCTCATTAATCTCTAAAACATCTAAAAGTGAAGCATTACCAAAATGATAATTATATATTTCACATCTACTCTTAATTGTAGGAATAACTGCATTAAGCTTGTCAGTAATAAAAAAACCAACAATTCTCTCCTCTGGTTCCTCCAAGAATTTTAAAATCTTATTAGCTGAAGCATCATTCATTTTATCAGCTTCACATAAAACATAGATAGAATATTGCGATATTACAGGTTTAGTATTAAAAGAACTTATTACATTCAATACTTGATCTTTTTTTATTTCCTTTCCATCTGGTTTAACAACAATAAAATCAGGATTAGTTAAGCTATCTATCGTAATACAAACATTACAATCACAAGCATCACTTCCATCTTTTAGACAATTAATTTTTTTTACAATACTTGTAACGTCACTCAAACAACGGTCTATATTGTTTGTTACAAGCAAAAAAGCATGAGAATTATTTTTCTCACGAAATGAATTTAAAATTAATTTTTTTACTTCTTCTGTATTCATATATCACCTATATCTTATTGCAAAAAAAACAAATACAATTACTCCAGGAGCACCAAATAAAGTATAAATTATGATACTAAAAACATTAATAGGCAAAATAATATTATACTTAACTAAAATAATATTTAAGGAATAAACCATAAAAACAGAAAAAATTAATCGACCTAAATATTTCTTAATTATTTTCAAATTCATTCACCAATAAAGTATATTAGCAATAAATTTTTTTATGAAATCTCTTTTCGATCCAATAAAGCACGATCTAAAGTAATAGAGTCAAGATAATCAATATCGACTCCCATAGGAATTCCATATGATAGACGAGAAACCTTTATCTTCTTATTTTCAAAAATTTTTTTAATATACAATGTTGTGGTCTCTCCTTCAATGGAAGGCTTAAGTGCTAAAATAATCTCAGCATCTTCTTCATTTCCTTTTAATCTATCTAATAACGGCGAAATGTTAATATCTTCTGGATAAACACCATCCATTGGAGAAATCAAACCATTTAATACATGATACTTGCCATCAAAAGATCCAGACTTTTCAAACATAAAAACACTTTTATAATCCTCTACAACACATATTAAATTTTTTTTCCTACCATCATCCGAACAAATTGAACAAATCTCCTTATCCGTCAAATGACCACATATTGTACATTTTTGTAACTTTTCCTTACATTTTTTTATATTATTAACAAAATTATCTATATCCTCATCTGATAACTCGACAATTGAAAGGGCATATCTTTCAGCACTTTTTTCGCCTATTCCAGGTAATTTTTTAAAAGAATAAATAGCATCGTTTAATACTTCAGGATACATACTATATTAATCCACCTAATTGCTTCGCATAAGGGCCCATCTTAGCTTCAACATCTTTTTCAATTTTTTTAAAAGCATCTGCATGAGCAATCTTTATCATATCTTCTAAAATTTCAACATCATCTTTATCGAAATCATCCATATTTTTAAATTTAATTGATTTTAAAGTCTTATCACCATATAAAATAACTTCTACAAGTTGACTTTCTCCTGTATATTCACTTTCCTTAATTTCCTTTTGCTTTTTCTCCATATCTTTTTGCATTCTTTGAGCTTGTTGCATTAAAGCATTCATATTCATATATCATCATTCTCCTAATCTACTTTTAAATTTTCATTACCAAATATATCTTCTGCTAACTTAACTGAATTGGTATCAGTATTAATATATTCACCTTCATCAATAATATCATATTTTTTCGATTTATCATATTCTTTCATGAAGCTATCCCAATCACTAGTCGAAATAAAAATAAATTTATAATCAGAACCAGTACTTGATTTAAATCTAGTCTCAATAGTAAATAATTTAGAATTGCCAACAATCTTGATGCTTTCAGACTTAGTAAGAAGTAAAGCATACTGATCACTCACAACTTGTGGCATCGCTTTAGTAACTATATTCAACACATCGACCAAATTATCTTTTTTTAAATCACTAATAAACTTTTTCCATACAGCATTAAATTCATTTTTAAATTCCTTACTACAATTAACAAAAGAGTTATTGATTCTAATGTTAATAAATTCATCACAAATATTATAAATCTGATTACTATTGTCTGTACGTAGTAAATTATTTACGTCAACTTTAGTGTCAAGTTCTATTATTTCCCGGGAAATAATTTGATTTATTTCACGATTAGTTAGCTTATTGTCATCGTCATTAATAAAGGATATCAACTCTAATTCCAATAAAAGGAAACCATTACTATTATAGTTAAATCTATTTAATAAAAGGTTCAACGAATTAATTATACTCTTTAATTGGTTAAAAGCTGCCGAACTAATATTTTTCTTTTTCATCGTAACTGCTTTATCAATAAAATTATCTAAAACTTTGTCTATAAATATTTTTACATCTATTCCTGTTTCCTTTATTTTGTGTAAAAGACTAACCAATCCATCAATATCATTTTTTATTATAAAAGAATATAATAAATCCAATTCCTCAGAAGTAACTGTACCATAATTAGATTTAATAACATTAATATCAATATGATCAGAAACTTTTGATAGTTGATCTAAAATACTTAAAGCATCTCTCATACATCCATCACTCAAATAAGCAATTTCCATTAAAGCAGATTCATCATAAGAAATACTTTCTAAATCACATATTTTTTTTAAATTATCCTTAATTAAGTCTCTATCAATTCTTTGAAAGTCAAATCTCTGACATCTTGATAAAACAGTAATCGGAACTTTTTGAATGTCAGTAGTAGCTAAAATAAAAATAACATTACTAGGTGGTTCTTCCAATGTTTTCAAGAAGGCATTCCATGCTTGAGTAGACAGCATATGAACTTCATCAATAATATATA
>JAAGKN010000689.1_pt1 | contig 113965 bp, 122 predicted proteins | sample 6206371 | NCBI WGS metagenome assembly JAAGKN01 (sample SAMN11533720, study PRJNA540317) | gut metagenome | isolation source: fecal pellets from male and female animal of same cohort | host: Peromyscus leucopus | place: USA:CA | collected 2017
ATCCAGCTCCCGCAACCAGTTGATATAAGTGACTTTTAGAGATTTTCTAGAAGTCACTTTTTTAATAAAAACAACACATTTAACTACACAATAGAATTAAAAAGTCTAAAACTCACTTCCTAATTTGCTTTCAAACGAATAAGTAATGTAACAATTTTGCCCCTATAGCCCCTATCAAGTTTTGATGAGCTTGCTTGGTATCGGACACAAGTTTTCTCATTCTGAGATTTTTCTCGGTTTGAAAAACCCCGCCTTGATAAATTCATATGAGAGCAATTCTCGGCGAATGATGAAATGTTTTAGGGCGGTGAGGTATAAAGTTACATCTAATATATAAACCAAATATCTATGCTATAATAAGACCATGAAATTTTTAAATAAAGATATTACAAAAATTACAGAAAATATTAGTGTAGATAGATTATCTTCGTATAAATTTGATGATAATGATAGTATTGAGGTAGTTATAGCTAGATATCTTTATAATGTTCAAGTGTCTGAAAGTTTTTATCCAATTCTCGCAGCCTTAGAAATTTCATTAAGAAATAGATTATACACAGCTATTGCAAAGCTAAAAGGTAATGATTGGTTATTGAATGAGATTGATAAACAATCTATTCTGTCTAAAAACGAAAGAAATATTTTATTAGAAGCATATAAAAAGCTAAACAACAAGCATAAAAGTATTACAAATGGTGCAATTATTGCAGAGATGACTTTTGGTTTTTGGATAAATCTTTGCAAAAAGTCTTATAAAAATAGTTTATGGGATAAGCAAGGCTTCTTTAACAATGTATTTCCAGATTTTGATAGTTATTTCAGTAGCCCAACCTGGGATAAAACAAAAGTTATTTTTCCCGAATTAAAGGAAATTTTAAGGCTAAGAAACAGAATTTTTCATCATGAAATAATAATAAACAATAAAAATGGTATAAAAAACTGCGACGATATAACTTACAGAGTTCTCTATTCGTTATCTAAAGAGTATGCAGAAATATTTGAAAATACTTTTAGATTCAAAGATATAATAAAGCAAAAGCCCTAGCAACTCCACAAAAGTGGTACATCGTCTAGGACTATACACTTATAATATAAACTATTTTAACAAAACTTTCAACTGTTTGTAACAATAAATTATTCTTATTTAGTTAAAGCCATAACTATTTTATAGAAATCTTCTAGTTTATCGTGATTGTTTTTTAATCTATTAGTTATTTGTGCAATTAAATCTTCATTACTATTCTTATGTTCAAAATCAAAAGCCTCAATAAATGAACAACCAAGAACATTTAACAAATTTTCAAGATTTATCATAGAAGGATAATTTTTACCATTTTCAATATTGCTTATTGTTGTAGGGTCAACATTAATTAGTTCTTCTAACTTTTCTTGGTTGATACCTTTTCTTTTTCTCAGTTCTAGAAATATTGTATTTTCAAATTTAAACAGTGATGATATAAGCGAGTTTTATAGATTTCTGTATAATAATGGCAGATTAAACGGTAAAGGCGGATTATCAAGTAAAACCGTAGAAAATATCCATTTAGTCATAAGCAGTTGTATAAATTTCGCATTAAAAAGAGGGGAACTAATCCGCAATCCATTATTGGCAGTTAAATTAAAACGAGAAGGTAAAAAAGAAGTCGAAGTATTTACTAGAGATGAACAAGAAAAGATTATAGCTGAATATCCAAACCATTATTATGGTATGGCGATTAAGTTTGATTTTTATACAGGTTTAAGAGCTGGCGAGTTGCTAGGCTTAACATGGGATTGTGTAAATTTTGATAAAAATACAATTAGGGTAAATAAACAGGTGCAAAGAAATAAAAATTTCAACAGGTATGCCGAAACTAAAACTTTTTTAGGATTTGTTTATAACACAAAACTGAAACCTCAAACAGAGTAATAAAAGTTATGCCAAAGTTAATGAATGATTTAGCTGAATACAAATTGCTACAAGATAAAATAAAACACAAACTAGGAAAGGATTACTATACAAAACTAAATTTAGTATTCCCACGACAAGACGGATATTTTACAGATACAGGAACATTTTTAGACGCATTCACAAGAATACAAGACAAACTGAAAATTAATCATAGAAATGTTCACGTAATGCGGAACACATTTGCAACAAGAGCCTTAGAAAGTGGAATAAAACCAATAGTAGTTTCAAAACTACTCGCACATGCCAGCATTCAAATCACAATGGACATCTACGGGCATGTTATCCCAAATTTTGCAGAACAGGAGTTGAAAAAATGGAGAAGATATATAAATAAACAAATTTATGCTAGTATAACAATTAAAAGGTATATGTGATGTTAAAACGTAATGAATTAAACAGATATAGTACTACGTATGAATACAGGTGTATTAATGAAGCTAGTGAAAAAAGAGTTTCTTCAGATTTGAGTAAGCACTTTGATATTTTTATTTGTCATACCTCTAAAGATTATCAAGAAATAAAACAATTAAAAGCATATTTTAAAATAAAAGAAAATAAAGAGGCTTATGTTGATTGGATTGATGACCCTGAATTAGATAGAAGTAATATTAATGACAAAACTGCTACAAGACTTCAATTAAGAATGCAAAATTCTGATAAGCTATATTTTATTATTTCTAAAAATTCATCTATTTCAAAATGGATGCCTTGGGAATTGGGGTATTTCAATGGCAAAAAAAGTAAAGAAAATATTCTAATATACCCTATTATTGATAATGAAGAGGAAGAAATTTTTAACTTTATAGGACAGGAATATTTGAAATTATATAAAATAAAAGATGTAAGCGAAGACCATTATACAGTAATACTATTAAAACATTTACTTAATAAACTAAATAAATAAAATTAGTGTATATAGGGTTCTTGATTCTCGTTTAACCATTTTTTAAAGTTTACATATTTATTAGAAGTTTCATTAACCCATAGTGTTTTTGTATCTTTTCCTGATATTCCTTCTTCAGTAATAAATGGATAAAGAGCTAAATACTCTTGACCTTTAAAGTTATCATTAGAATTTTCAGTTATTGGTAAAATTGCAATTTTAGAATTTTTTAATCCATCAAAACAACCAAGTTCCAATGGCATCCATTTCGAATTAGGACTATTTGAAGAAGTAGCAAATATCATGCTCTTTGATTGTTGCATTCTAGTTCTGATTAATTTGGCGGTTTCTTTTGATACATTATCACGACTTAAAGTTTTACCATCAGTTATCCAATCTACATATACAGAATATCCATAATCTTCAAGTATTTGTTTTAATTTTACTATATATTCTTTGTCAGCGTAACTATGTGATAAAAAAATATCAAATTCTGAAATAGCTTCGCTAAAATTTAAGGAATTTTTTATAATAGATTCATTCGCATTATAACTTTTTAACCTATGTTTAGTAAAATACATAATACCCCATTCTTATTTGCAATTTATAAAATAAATTACGAATGTTACTAATAAAATAATACCATAAATTAAAACTATAGATCTAGAAAACATTGTTTTTACGATATTTGTAACTTTTATAGTTTTTATATTCATATCAAAAATTTGGACTTGTTCTTTATAGTCTTGTTTAAAAGCATTTATATAATCTTGTTGTACAAAACTGTATAGTTGACGATATTTTCGTTCCAGTTGTAAATAAAATGAGTCTAAATACCAAAAAATTATTATTGGAATAATTGCAATCCAAATAAAGCACATGTTATTTTTAGTGTCAGCAAAAATTAATAAAGCTGCAATTAAAGTAACAGTCCAACCTTTTATAAGAAAAGAATTGTTTGCCATTCTTGTAATAATACCTTCAATCATCTTAAGATGTTCTTTTTTATCTATTTTAGCCTGTTCACACATATTTTTCTCCTAATAGTATTAAACAACAAAAGTGAAAATATTTAAATATGTGCATTGAACAAATCAACACATTCCGCTACACATGAGTTTAACAAATTATAATCAACTTGGTGAAACAGTGTAAAAATTTGCAAAAGGTTATACCATTTTGTGGCGGTTCGTGTTAGAATAGTTTTGGTTGTGCAGGGCGGGGCAATCCTCATAACCCGAAGGTCATTGGTTCAAATCCAGCTCCCGCAACCAGTTAGATAATAGAGTTTCAATATTTTGGAACTCTATTTTTTATGCATTATATCAATTGTTATAGCAATATAAGAAATCTTATGATATATTTTTATATATTATTTCATAAAAAATGTTTTCTAGGGTTCCGCATTTTTAATGGCTGGTCCAAGAGAGAACTTACAAAGCAAATCTTTGTATACACGGAAGGATAAAAGCCTGGGAGATTTTTCTCTCAGGCTTTTAAAATGGAGCAATTATGTATTGGTTTTATTTATTAATAGCAGGAATTTTCGAAGTTGTATGGGCTATAGGTTTAAAATTATCTAACGGGTTTAATAACATTACAATAAGTATATTAACTATTTTGGGGATGATTGCTGGTTTTTATTTTTTATCTTTAAGTCTTAAAAATATTCCAATTGGTACAGCATACGCTGTTTGGACCGGTATAGGAATAACAGGTACAGTTATTTTAGAATTTTTCTTATTTAAAGAACCATTTAGTTTATTAAAACTTATTTGCATATTACTTATTATTAGCGGAATTATAGGGTTAAAATTATTATCATCATAGAAAGAGGTTTCAAATGAATTTTAAAATTTATAATGAAGATGAAAAAAACATTCTTAAAGTAAATATTTTTGATAAAAAAATTTGTAATTATGATTGCATCTTTTGCCCAATAGGAAGAGGATTAAAAACAGAAGATACTCAAAATTTTAATAATCACGATACTATATTAAGGGAAATAAATAATATAATTAATAAAAATAAAATAGATTTAATTTTTATAAACTCAATGGGTGAAGCCTTATTACACGATGGTATAAAAGAAATTATAACAACAATAAAGAACAATAATATACCTGTTAAACTACTTTCAAACGGATACCTACTCGGGAACAAAAAATTTATTCATATTGCAAATATGTGTGATGAAGTTATTGGTGAACTGAAAACTATCAATGAAAATGATTTTCACAAATATCAAAGACCAATTAAAAATTACAGTATTGAAACACTTATAAATAATATGGCGGATTTTAACAAACAATTTAAAGGTAAATTCATTTTAGAAATCACTATTTTAAAAACAATTAATAATGACGAAAACTCATTATCAAAACTAAAAGAAGCAATAACTCGAATTAATCCTGATGAAATTATTATTGAAAAAGAAAATAATGAAATATTTATAAATAAATACGGTATAGATGATATAGAATTTGAAAAAATAAAGAAGTTTTTAATTGTATAACGCAATTTCATGAAAATTATTGTTTTTTATATATCATAGAGTGATATTATGGCAATAAATTCATTAAATATAAAACAATATCATAATAATCAAGAAACTTCCTTTTTATGTACAGATAAGCTAAGAAAAGGAAGCAATCCTTATTTTGAAGTTACACCTGAAAGTGCTTTAAACTGGGATTTTAATACTTCATTAAAAGCATTACAAACTTTAATCGGTAAAAATGAAGTTCAAAATATTTTTCAAGGAAAAAGTATTCAAGCTCCTCACCAAAATGACAGAAACAGTGAATGGTTAAAGCAAAGTAAAGTTGTGGGCATAAATCCACGTGCAATAGGAAGTTATTTTGATATAGTAAAATATGCAATGACTTTTCCTGAAGATTCACTTCATTTACTTCCATTATTTGAACAAGGCTGCCAAGGTTCATTATATGCTCCCGTAAACTTTAAACTTAGTGAAGAGTTTATGGATAAAGATTTAACTAAGCTTGGTTTTGACACTCCAGAAAAACAATTAAAACTAACAATGAATCTATTGCATGCTTTAAATAAAAATGTTGGTATGGATTTCTTGCAGCATACTGATAGATTTTCGGAAGAAGTATTTATAAATCCTGATAATTTCATTTGGGCAAAAGTTGATGAATCAAAACAAAGAGAGCTTCAATACCCGGAAGTTCATCCTGATAAAATAGGTGAAGATGTAAAAAATGCAGTTGTTGATTTTTTAAAAGAAAACGGTGACACAAAAGGACAACCTGTAAAAGAAATATACTTGCAAAATTTCTATAATTTAAGTGAAGACAGAAGACGCGAAATTCTTTTTGGTAGTGATAATTCAGAACAAAAAACAACCAGAAGAGTTGCGCTTATGAACCATGTTAGGAATGCAAATCTTGAAACAAAGCCAATAAGCTTGGATGATCCCAGAAGAAAAATTGTATTTAAAGAAATGCAAGGCAATAACGGAGTAACTTGGGCAAACTTTACAGATAATATGGGCGACCGTATGTTTGGAAACTTAACAGGTTACAAATTGTATCATCTTGATGAAAACGGACAAGTTGATATTTCAAAGCCAAACAAATCAGCTTGGGATTTTGTATGCAAACAAAACGCAAAATTCCAACAAGATTATAATTTCGATTTTTTGCGTGCAGATATGGGCTACTTAACTTTTGATGATGAAAAAAGAGACATTCATTCAAAAGTTAAAGAATACATTCAAAATCAAGGTGCACATCATTTTGCATCCCTAGGTGAATGTTTCTGCGGTTTTGGCGATAACCAAAATACAGAAGCTATAAAACGCAAAAATTATGATTCTGTTTTAGGCAACTTACATTATGAAAATGTATATGATTATAACTTTAATGATATTGTTAAAGCTTATAATTTTGCACCAGATTATAAAGTTTCACTTACTTCGATTACCGCTGATTCTGACCAAGCAAGATATAATCAACACTATGATAATTTTCAAAATAAAATAAGAACTTTCTTTGGTTTATTTTTAAATCAACCTTCTTATATGGGAATGGGCTTGGAAACAAGAGAAGATAATCCGACAGAAGGTAAAAACCTTACAAAAGATTTTATTAATGATTGGGGTATTCCCAAATATGAATGGGGACAAAATAAAAGTTTCTTTAAAACCATATCAGGAATGAGAAATGTTTTTGCGAAAATAAAAGATGATATTCAAAAACAACTTCATTACTGGTTATGGACAAGTGATAAAAAAGTTGCTTCTTGGTTTTATTATACAAAAGATGCTTTAAATCCATCATATTTATTTGTTGCAAATACAGATACTAATCAAAAGGATGAGGTAGAAGTACAAAATTTATTTGATACAAATGTATCCGACAACATAAATAAGAATAGAGATACATTAGCATTAAAAGAAATCTATTCCTCAGAGAAAACAGAAGCATCAGATATAGATATTATGGTAAAAAGAAAAAGCCATAAAATTAGAAATTTAAAAGCGGGTGAATGCAGAGTTTATAAAATAATAAACCCTCAAAAAATTGATGAATTTCAACGCAAATAGTCTTGCCTATAATTATGCAAATATATTATTATAAAATAATAATATTATGACTTTAAAATTAATAAAAATTACGCATTTAACAGCAGACAAGGCTAAACTGTATAGTTTAGCAAAAGAAGCATTTCCATCAAAAGAAGAATATCTCAATCCTGATAAACTTATAAAAATGCAAGAAAAAGGAGAAATTGAATATCTTGCGACATATGATGATAAAATATTTATAGGATTTATAATTACAAAATTATACAAAAAAATGGTTTATCTTTTCTTTTTCGCAATAGAAGCCTCATTAAGAAACAATGGCTATGGAAGTAAGGCACTACAATTATTAAAACAATATTATAAAGATTATATACATACTGTAGATTTAGAATTAGTGGACAATAATGCGCCCAACAATTTACAAAGAATTTCAAGAAGGAATTTTTATTTGCGAAACGGCTATTTGTCAACAGGTAAAGGCTTAGAATATTTTAATACTAAGTACGAAATTTTATGTAGGGAAAAAGATTTCGATATTAATACATTTAAAGAAATGCTAAACAATATAAAAATCAAAGGATTTAATCCCATATATTTCGATATTCTTAATGATTAAATGTTTCAGCCTTTGTTAAATCATTAGCAGCTTCTTCAAAATTTCTCAATAAATTATTAGTATACGAGCGCATATAATAAAAATGAGCCTTAGAAGGGTTAAGTTCTATAGCTTTTGTATAATCTTCTTTCGCACTTTGATAGTTTTTCTTTTCGAATTTATAAAAAGCTCTTTGTGCATATAAATCAGCACCATTTTGATTATTAGAAATAGCACCGTTATAATCGTTTATTGAGCCTTGAATATCATTCAAATAATATTTAATTTGTGCCCGATTTTTATAATATTCTACATTTTGACCATCAAGTATAATTGCTTTATCATAATTGGCTATTGCTTTATCAAATTCTTTTAGTTTACGGTAAATATCAGCTATAGAAGCATATATTTCCGCATTATCTGGAAATCTAATAAGAGCCTTGCTATAAAAATCAATAGCATTTAAGAAAGTTTTATTTTTTCTGTTTACCCTTGCAATTGCTTTATATGTATTTAAAGAATTTGGTCTCAAGGATAATGCAAGGAATAGGAAATTAAGTGATTTAGGGTATTCGCCTAAATTTTCTCTGCATATTCCTTTATTGTAAACAGAATGGAATATAAAAAACTTTCTTATTTTTTTTAATCCAAAGTAGAACAATTAAAGACTCCCTAATTGTTTAAGCTGTGAATTGGAGCTGGTATTCTTCCGCCGCGATTTACAAAAGTTTCAGAAGATAATGAATTTACTTTCATAATCGGAGCTTCACCTAACAACCCACCATAAACGGCATAATCACCAACTTTTTTATTCGGCACGGGAATAATTCTAACAGCTGTAGTTTTCTTGTTTATCATACCTATTGCCATTTCATCGGCTATCATGCCTGAAATTGTAGTTTCAGGAGTATCTCCCGGAATTGCAATCATATCAAGCCCAACAGAACATACACAAGTCATAGCTTCCAATTTATCAAAGGTTAAAACACCTTGTTTAGCAGCTTCAATCATTCCCGCGTCTTCAGATACAGGAATAAACGCACCTGATAGACCGCCGACATAAGAGCTTGCCATAATTCCACCTTTTTTAACTGCATCATTAAGCATTGCTAAAGCTGCGGTAGTACCGTGAGCACCTGCGTGTTCCAAGCCCATTGCTTGGAAAATTCCTGCAACACTATCACCTATAGCTGGAGTTGGAGCCAATGAAAGGTCAATAATACCAAACGGAATGTCCATTTTTTTAGCCATTCTTCTGCCCACAAGTTCGCCTGTTGATGTAATTTTAAATGCAATTTGTTTTATTTTGTTTGCCAGTTCCCCAAAATCAGCATCTTTGGGAAGATTTTCAACAGCTGCACGCACAACACCCGGGCCTGAAACTCCAACATTTAATGCACATTCAGGTTCGCCGTAGCCGTGGAATGCACCTGCCATAAACGGATTATCACCCGGAACATTGCAGAAACAAACTAATTTTGCAGCCCCAATACCATCGGCATCAGCAGTTAAATTTGCAGCCTGTTTTATAATTCCGCCCATTTTTTTAACAGCATCCATATTAATACCTGCTTTTGTTGAAGCAAGGTTAATTGATGAACAAACTCTTTGAGTTTCTTTTAATGCTTGCGGAATGCTTTCTATTAATGCAATATCACCTCTTGTGCAGCCTTTTTCAACAAGAGCCGAAAAACCGCCGATAAAATTAACATTAACTTCTTTTGCAGCTTCATCTAATACTTTTGCCAAATATACATAATCAAAATCCTTGCAAGATTCACCAACTAACGAAATTGGTGTAACAGCAATTCTTTTATTTATAATTGGAATTGAATATTCATCTTCTATTTCTGAAGCATATTGGTAAAGATTTTTTGCATATTTTGTTATCTTGTTATAAATTTTATCCCCAACTTCGCGCACATTTTCACCGCAGCAATCACGTAAGCTAAGTGCCAAAGTTACAGTTCTAATGTCCAAATTATGGACTTTTATCATATCTATAGTTTCAATTATTGATTTTTCATTAAAAAACGACATTTATATTTCCTTAAATAGTGTGCATTTTATCAAAGATTTCTTTTTTCTGAATCCAAATTTCCATACCTAATTTTTTACCGGATTCAGTAACTGCTTCTTTAATTTCTTTAAAAGAATATGTAGATTTGCTGATATCCCCTAAAAGAAACATCATAAAACAGCCTTGCATAATTGTTTGTCTGATATCTTCGATATTTACTTCATATTTTGCAAGCACAGAAGCTATTTCAGCAACAATACCAACACCATCTTTACCTGAAATAGTAACTATTATTTTATCTTCGCTCATTTTTGCTCCAATCATAAACTATATATTTATTTTATTAGCAAATTAATAAATAAGCAACTTAAAAGAAAGAGGAAAGAAAAAAGCTATTAGACGGCATTGTTTTTAGGTATCGCGAAAACACAGCCGTCTAATAGCTTTTTTCTTTCCTCTTTCTTTTAACAACTAGAACTTAAAATCACGTTGACCATTTGTAATTTTTTCAAGAGTTTTCAAAACAATTTGTTTTTTTTCTTCATCTGGAATTTTATTTATTTCTTTTAATAGTAGATTTTCGCCTGTTTCTTTTGTAGTTGATGAAGCATAGTCCATTAAATATTCTTTTAAAGTCATTATCGCATTTGGATGGCAAAAATTATGTATTTGTTGGTCTTTGCATAGTTCCATAAAACGCTCACCCGTACGGTGATTTCCATAACATGCAGTACAAAAACTCGGCAGGTAATCAAGCTCCATAAGCCAATTAACAACTTCGTCAAGAGTTCTGTTATCATTAACTTCAAACTGGCTTGAATCTTCATCTTCTTTTTCGGGTTTATAATAGCCGCCGACACTTGTTTTAGAACCTCCTGATATTTGAGAAATACCAAGTTCTAATAATTCTTTTCTGCATTCTTTGCTTTCGCGTGTTGAAATAATCATGCCTGTATATGGTACTGCAATTCTGATTATTGCAACTATTTTTTTGAATGTTTCATCATCAATTGCATTAGAAAATGCATTAGGGTCAATATCATCTGCTTTTCTAATTCTCGGAACACTTATAGTATGAGGACCAACCCCATAAACAGCTTCTAAGTGTTCTGCGTGCATTAAAATTGCAGCAAATTCATATTTATAATTTTCAAGTCCGAATAAAACACCGATTCCGACATCATCAATACCAGCTTGCATAGCTCTATCCATAGCTTCCGTATGGTATGCATAATTGTGTTTCGGTCCTGTCGGGTGAAGCTTTTCATAGCTTTCTTTGTTATATGTTTCTTGGAATAATATGTAAGTGCCTATTCCTGCATCGTGCAATTTTTTATAATTTTCTGTTGTTGTCGCCGCAATGTTAACATTTACACGTCTTATTGCACCATTTTTATGCTTTATTGAATAAATTGTTTTTATAGATTCTAAAATGTATTCAATAGGATTATTAACAGGGTCTTCACCTGATTCAATTGCTAAACGTTTATGCCCCATATCTTGAAGCGCAATAACTTCGTTTTTAATTTCGTCCTGCGTCATTTTTTTACGAGGGATATGTTTGTTTTTAGCGTGGTATGGGCAATATGTGCATCCATTTATACAATAGTTTGATAAATATAACGGAGCAAAAAGAACTATTCTGTTTCCGTAGTATTCTTGCTTAATTTCCTTTGCAAGTTCAAAGATAGTTTCATTTATCTTTTTATCGTCACAAGCAAGCAAAACAGAAGCTTCTTGATGAGTAAGCCCTTTTTTCTTTTTTGCTTTTTCTATAATTTTATTAATTAATTCCTTGTTATTTTTATTTTCATCAGCATATTTAACTGTGTCTAAAATTTCTTGATGACATATAAATTCTTCTGCATTTGTTGATTTTGGATTATACATTTTATTGCCTTCTTTGATTTAATTATAACGCAAAATTAAATTACAAATTATTTTATTTAGTTGAATGATAAATTGTTAAATGATATACTAATAAGAACGGAGAATTAATTATGAATAAAGACATTGATTTATATTTTGAAGAACAAGATGAACATTCAAAGTTAATATATTCAATCGGGCTTTTATGGGGTCAAATAACTACAAAATTAGATGATGTTTTGTCTAAATACGGCTTAAACATATCTAAATTTAATATTTTAATGATTATAAAACATATTGGCGGCAACGATGGTATTCAGCAAAATGAAATAAGCAAAAGGCTTTTAGTAACTGCATCTAATATAACAAAACTTTTAGATAAACTTGAAAAAGACGGAATGATAACACGTAATAACAAAGAGGGTGACAGACGTGTTAAATTAATTAAAATAACAGAACCAACCTCTAAATTATTAGATGATGTTTGGCCGTTATATAGCAAAGCAATCAACGAAATAACCTCGCATGTACAAAAATCTGACGCTAAAGTTCTAGATAAAATTTTACTTGAATGGTTAACCAATATTAAATAATGTAACAACATTCCTTTTGAACAATTTAAATTATGATAGTTGAATGGTAAACTATTTATATATTCGAAAGGTAATTTATGTATAACATATTAAAGATTTATGTTGGAATAATCGTGTTTTTTTTATTAGCGATTCTGATAATAAAAAATTATGGTAAGCTAATTACAGCCTTGTCATTCATATTATATTTATTAGTCCTTGCTTTTCCTAAACAGTTAATTTCAATTTTAGTATTAATAATTATATTGACCTTGTTTGCCTTTTATAAAAAAAGAGGTGTTCATGAAAAAAGTTAATTGTATCTTTACAGGCGGTTCATCAAGGGGCTTATGCTACGTTGGTGTTTTAAAAGCACTTGAAGAATTAAATATAGAAATTGATGCTTATGCCGGTTCTTCAATTGGTTCATTAATTGCAGTTTTTCACGCTATTGGTTACAGCGTTTCAGAATTAGAACAAGAGGTTGATAACCTTAATTTATGCTCTTTATTTCGTGATTTTAACTTCAATATTATCTCAGATTTTGCATTTTCAAAAGGTAATATCTACCTAAAATGGCTGCGTGGAAAAATTGAAAGCAAATTTTACGGTGCCAACTATAAAAAAGGAAAAATGAAACCAGTCTGCTTTAAAGATATTGAAAAAGATATCTTTATAAGCGCAACTGATTTTAAAAATAGCAGCTGCTTCATTTTTTCAAAATATACAACTCCTGATGTTGAAATAGCATTTGCATTAAGGGCATCTTCATCTATGCCCGGGCTTTTAAAACCTGTAAAATTTCAAGATAAAATTTTAATAGATGGAGATATTCTTAGAGCATACCCGATAATAGATTTCATTCCAAAATTCAAACAAGAAAAATCAAAACTTATAGAATTTAGAATTACAGGAGGGAACAAAAATAAATTTTCAATTAATCCTATAAAACTTGTAAATGCTATTGTTAATATAGCAGCATATGCTATTGATAATAATGCAGTAAAAACATACCAAAACAATTGGAATGTTATAAAAATAGATGTTCCAAACATAGATTTTACCGATTTTAAATTTTCACCGGAAGAAAAAAAGAAAATCTATAAAATCGGGTATGACACAATAATCAAGTCTTTTGTAATCCATTAAGTCCCAAAAGTGTTATTTTAAAGGTAAAAGTATACCCGATTGGCTAATATATTTATAAATAAATTTGTAATAATACTATTATAAGACTAAGCATAGCTTTATAAGCGAGAAGCAGAATGATTGATTACACAAAAATATATGAGTCAATATCATTACAAGATGTAATAATGAATAACTGCGAAGATGCAGTTACAATAAAAGACTTGAACCTAAAATATATTACCTGTAATAAAGCCTTTTTGCGATTATTTGGAATAAAAAGAGAAGAAAAAATTCATAATAAGAATATAGATGAAATATTAACTATAAAAAATTGCAATATTATAAAAAGAAATTTTGACATTATAAAAAAAACAAAACAATCAAATTCCTGCATAATAACAATAGATAAAGATTTTTCTTCAAGAATATACAAAGTTATGTCATTCCCTATCGTTCAAGAAAACGAATTTATAGGTATTTTATCAGTAACCCGCGATGTAACCGAAGAAGAAATTTTAAAATTAAAATTAATAGAAAAAATTGGAATGATTAATTCATTATTGGAAAATATTCCAATGATTGCATTTTTAAAAGATAAGAACAATAACTATATTGCAGGGTCAAAATATGCAAAAAGCTTCTTTTTAGAAGGTTATGATAAATACACAAATAACATAAAAATAGATTTAAAAGATGCTGAAAATATAATTCAATTTGAAGACAAACAAATAATAAATAAAAAAGAACAAATAATAAAAGAAAAAACTATCAAATCAACAGATGGACAAGATCACTGGTATAAAATATATAAAACTCCGATATTAGATGCAAATAATGAAGTAAACGGTATTGTTTCACTTGCACAAAATATAGATGCAGAAAAACAGCTTGAACTTCAAAAAGAACTTTTTATAGCCACATTAACCCATGATTTAAAAAATCCGTTGCAGGCACAAATAAGCAGTTTGGAACTATTATCAAAAGGGACTTTCGGAAATATAACAGACTCACAACGAGATATTTTAAATATGATACTTGAATCTGCAGGTTTTATGCACGAAATGCTTTATTCCATTTTAGCAACATATAAATATGAAAATGGGATGGTAAAATTACATAAAGAAATTTTTGATATAGAAACACTTTTGAAAATATGTATTAAAGAAGCATTCTATCTTGCAAAAGAAAAAAATATAGAACTTGAATATACAAGTATAATAAATAATACAATTATATATGCAGATGAAAGCCAAATAAGAAGAGTTATTGCTAATTTATTAAATAATGCAATTAATTATGCAAATAAAAATACAAAAATCTTAATTACTATATTAGATGACGAAAACTACTCAATACTAAAGATTAGAAATATAAGTAATCCAATTCCTAATGATATTAGAGAACATATATTTGATAAATATGTTTCCGGTATAAACACAGATAAGCAGCGTGGAATAGGTCTGGGGCTATATTTTTGTAAAAAAGTAATGGAAGCACACAACGGAAAGATTGCATTAAATTCTTACGATACATATAATGAGTTTTTAATTTATATTCCAAAAAATAAAATCTCTGAAAATGCTAATACATTGAAATTTATATAAATCGAGTTGCTAAGTAAATTTGTTCATGATATAAAAAAATTACTGTGAAAAGTTTACTTTTTGCTAGTTCAATGAATGGAAGTTTAGGACACTGAAAAAACAAATAAAATTGGCTCAATGCGCAGGTTTTTGTTATGGAGTCAAAAGAGCGGTCGAAACAACAAAAAAGGTTAAAATAGAAAATGCGTCCAAAAATGTATGGGTTCTTGGTGAGCTTATACATAATTCTCACGTTATTAAAGAATTAGACGAACTTGGTATAAAAACAGTAGATGAATTACCTGAAAATGAAACAGGTATCTGCATTGTAAGAAGCCATGGCATGGCTCCTAAAAATATTAACGAAATAAAAGAAAAAGGGTTTGAAGTTGTTGATTTAACTTGTTTAGATGTTAAAAAAGTACAGCAAAAAGCTATTCAACTTGCACAAGAAGAGTTTCTTGTTTTAATTTTAGGCAAACCTGAACACCCTGAAGTTATTGCTATAAAAGCAAATGCAGAAGAATATTCTTCTAATGTTTATGTAATTCCTGATTTAGAAACATTAGAAAAAATAACAAATGAAATAAAATCAATAAAAAAAGTCGGTGTTGTTATTCAAACAACACAAAAAATAGAATTATTAAAATCAGTTGTAGATTATCTGCTTCCAGTATCTTCTGAACTAAAAGTATTTAATACAATTTGCAAATCAACATCAATGCGCCAGCAAGAAGCAAAAGAATTAGCCAAAACATCTGATTTAATGATAGTTGTCGGCGGGAAAAACAGCGCCAATACAACTCACTTAGCAGAAATTTTACAAGAAATAACTAACACAATTCATATTGAAACGGCAGATGATTTAGAACAGTATGCAGATGTAATAAAAACAGCTCAAAATATAGGAGTTACAGCAGGAGCTTCAACTCCGGAAAATATAATTAATAATGTAATTAATAAACTAGAAAAAATATAAGAAAGGACACAAAAAACATGACAAACGTTATGAACGAACAAGATGAATTCGTAAGATTATTGGAAGAAAGCTACAACTACAAATTTTCAGTAGCTGACGTAGTAAAAGGTATCGTAATTAAACAAGAAAACGATGGTTTCTTAGTAGATATCGGTGCTAAAACAGAAGCATTTTTACCAAACAGAGAAATTACAAACAACCAAGTTGTTGACAGAAACTACTCTGAATACTTAACAATCAACGATGTAAAAGAATTCTACATTTTAAAAGAAGAAGGCGATGATGAAAACGGCAGAATCGTTCTTTCATTGAAAAAATTATCTTGTGCAAAAGCTTGGCAAGAACTTCAAAACGCTAAATACAACAATGAAACAATCACAGCTAAAGTTGTTCTTATTGTTAGAGGCGGCGTAATCGTTGAAGTTTCTGACTTAAGAGGATTTGTTCCTGCAAGCCAATTAAGAACAGGTGCTCCATTTGACGGTTTAATCGGTCAAGATATCGAAGTTAAAGTTTTAGAAGCTGATGCAAAAAGAAATAAACTAATTTTATCTCAAAGACAAGCAGTTGCTGAACAAAGAGAACAAGTAGTTGATGAAATTATTTCTCAATTAGAAGTCGGTTCAGTAGTTAAAGGTGAAGTTGTAAGAATTGCTGATTTCGGCGGATTTATCGATATCAACGGTGTTGACGGCTTATTACCAATCTCTGAAATTTCATGGCAAAGAATTAAACACCCATCAGATGTTATTTCTTTAGGTCAAGAATTAGAAGTTAAAATTTTAAAAATAGATATGGAGATGAAACGTATCAGCTTAAGCTTAAAGAGAATGGGTGATAACCCTTGGGAATCAATTGAAAACGAATTCCAAGAAGGTCAAGTAATCAAAGGTACAGTTAATAAAGTAACTTCTTTCGGTGCTTTCATTAACATTTACCCGGGCGTTGAAGCTTTATTACCATCAGCTGAAATGGAACCTGCTAACGCTAACCCATTTAACATCTACAATGTAGGTGATGAAGTTGAAGTATTGATTAAAAAATTCACACCTCAAGAACACAGAATCGCATTAAGCGTTAAAGATATTCAAAAATAGTTTTTGAACAAGCCAGAAAAGAGAACTCCTCAAAGAGTTCTCTTTTTTTGTTAATAAATCTTTATAAATAGTTATATTCTAACAAATTTTAATTTTTATGTGTTTTAATTTTAGCACAAGAAGTAATTATAAAGGAAAGAATATGAATATATCACCTGTTAATTCAACAAATTCAACACAAAAAGGCAAGAAAATCGGTACAGCAGCAGGCTTTGGTGTTGGCAGCGCATTTGTTATAAAAAATGCAAAAGATACATTTGTAAAAGCAACAGCTGCAGCAGCTGAAAAAGTTGGCGGTAAAGCATTAGGATATGCAATTGCAGGTGGTGTAAGTGCACTTGCAATCGGAGCTACAACACTAGCAGGTCGTACAATCGGAACTTTAGTTGATAAAGTTACACAAAAAGCAAGTGAAAAAGCAGCAAAAGCAGCTTTAGCAAAATCAATATCTGAAAATATAGCAAAATCTGATATGAATGTAGTAAAACTTGATACTTTAGAATCTATGATTAACGAAGACCTTAAAGGTATGAGTACCCAAGAAGTTCAAGCTATAATGCAAGAACAACAAAACTAAATAATATTTTATATAATAAAAAAAGGAACATCAATTGATGTTCCTTTTCTATTGTTTATTTTTTAATTATTAAAATAATCTTTTTAATAAACCTTGAAAACCTTGACCATGACGAGCTTCATCTTTAGCCATTTCGTGAACTGTATCATGAATTGCATCATAACCAAGTTCTTTAGCTCTTTTAGCAATAGCCATTTTAGCTGCACAAGCGCCTGATTCAGCTTCAGCTCTCATTTCTAAGTTTTTCTTAGTTGAAGGTGTAACAACTTCACCTAATAATTCAGCAAATTTTGCAGCATGTTCAGCTTCTTCAAAAGCATATCTTTTATAAGCTTCAGCAACTTCAGGATAACCTTCTCTTTCAGCTTGTCTGCTCATTGCAAGGTACATACCAACTTCTGTACATTCACCCATAAAATGGTCTTTTAAACCTTGTAATACTTCTGCATCAACATCTTTACCAACACCGATTACGTGTTCTGTTGCCCAAGTTAAACCTTGAGAATCATCCATTTTATTAAATTTATCAGCACTTACACCACATTGAGGGCATTTTTCAGGTGCTTTATCAGCTTCAACTGTATAACCGCATACACTACATACAAATTTTGACATGTTATATCTCCTTTTCTTTTATTTTCAAGTCTATTATACAACAAGAAAAATTTTTTGAAAAGTGATATTAATTATCATTTTTAGCAATAATTACTCTTTCTATAGAATTATAGTCTTTTACTATTTTTATATCTTTAAAATTATTTTGTTCAAATAACTCTTTTACATAACATGCCTGATTTATTCCAAGTTCAAATGCAATATACCCGTTTTTTTCTATATAGTTTTTTGAATTTTCAATAATTCTTTTATAAAACTCTATTCCCAGTTCATCATAAGCAAATAAAGCTAAAGCAGGATCAAAGTCTCTTACTTCAGTTTGGAGACTTTCTTTCTCTTTTATTGGTATATATGGCGGATTTGATACAATTATATTGTATTTTTCGTTAACATTTTCAAACAAATTCGATTTAAAAAATGAAATATTCGTCAATACATTATGGAATAAGGCATTCTTTTTTGCTATTTCTATCGCCAATAAAGATACATCAACAGAATGCGCAATAACATTTCTGTTTTCTAACCTTAATGTTATGGGGATACAACCTGTACCTGTGCCAATATCAAGTATTTTAGGTTGTGCAATTTTTTTTGAAAGTTCAAGAACTTCACAAACCAGCAATTCTGTTTCAGGACGCGGGATTAAAGTTTTATTATTCACAAAGAAACGTCTGCCATAGAAAAATGCTTGACCCAATATTTGCTGAATCGGTCTTTTGGTTCTAACTCTTTCTTCAATAACTTTTTCTATTTTTGCAATTTGATTATTATTTAAAGATTTTCCTAATAAAAAATCTTTATATTGAAAATCAAATAAAATTTCAAGAATAAAATCAATTTCTGATTTAGCTTCTTCAAAAGAAAAATCATTTTTCAAATATGTATCAATAAAACTTTTTCTATACATACAAATATTTTACTATAGGAAAGGTAATTTTTATCTAAATAAATCTTTTAACGTAAATTTTTGTTTTTTATCATCAAAACTGTATGACAACATTCTTTTCATAATAGGATTTGTATGCAAAGAAGGAGCTTTTTGAGTTAAAGGCTCTTCTTGCTTTTTTATATTTAATTCTACTATTTTATTGTCATCCATATTTATATAAAATATCTTATTTTCTAAAAATTGCCAAATTATTGTAATTCAGAAGCACAATAAGGACATTTTTTAGCTTTTATATTAATTGTAGAACAGCAATAAGGACATTCTTTAGTTGTAACTTCAACTTCTGAACAAGTCTCTTCTTTCTTTTCAAGTTTTAATTTATTAATAAACTTAACAAGTAAAAATACAGCAAAAGAAACAATCAAAAAGCTTATTAATGTGTTTATAAATAAACCGTAATTTATGGTAACAACCCCTGCTTGTTGAGCTTCTGCAAGTGTTGAAAAAGATTTACCCGAAGCTGCAATTGGGATATACAAGTTTGAGAAATCAACATTTCCAAGAACAAACCCAATCGGCGGCATAATAATATCTTTTACAAGAGAATTAACAATAGGAGAAAAAGCTCCGCCTATAATAATACCAACTGCCATATCTATAACATTACCTTTAACAGCAAATTCTTTAAACTCTTTTAAAAATCCTTTAATCATAAATACCACCTTTAACCTTGAAAAATTTTTGAAATTGCTTCACCTATATTCATTTTATCAACATTAAAATATGAATTTAAGTTAGACAAGATACCTTCTACCGATTTCCAATTATTTTCTTCATTTTTTACTTTTTCTATATCATCACCGGTAACATAAACTTCAATTCTATCGCCTTTTTGTGCGCTTTGAGCTAATACACCTTGAGATGAAGCCGTTTTATAATAATTTGTTACATCCTTCATTACAATACTGTTATCCAAAGAATGTAATTTTTTGTTTATTTTGTTTATTTTATTAGATTTTCCTGAAACTGCTATTACACTTCCAAAAGAAACATTGCTGATTGACACTTAATAAATCCTTTATTTGAACAAATTACATTAATACTATCACATGAAAACGAAAAAATTTGCTACTTTTATGTACATTAATTTACTAAACATAAAGTATAGATACCTGACTAATATAACTTTTCAATATAAAACATATTATTTTGAAAAGAGGATTTACACATGAAGAAAAAGATTTTAATAATAATTTTATTATTAATGTGCGTTTTTAATACACAAATAAGTTTTGCGCAAAATATTAAAGAACCTTATACACTTGAACACTTACCGCAAAATAAAAAAACAAATACAAATACAGTTAAAATTACGGCAAATGAAGCTATTATTTTAGCAAATAATGCAATTCAAATAACATTTAATTCATATTTTAATTCTAAAAATGCAAAGCAAGGCGATATAATAGATTTTTCCCTGCCAAACGGATTATCAACCATTGAGGGCACATGCCTGCTGCCTTGCGGAACGAAAATAATCGGCTGCATTAAATGCGTTGAAAAACCAAAAGTTTTTAATCGAAATGCCAAAGTATATGTTGTTTTTAGAGAAATTTTACTTCCAAACGGATGCACACTTCCATTAATTGCATATCCTTTTGACAAAGATAATGCACTCAAAGCATCAAGTTGGGCAGCAGTAGGAAAAGCTGCGGCATATACTGTAGGATTTTTCGGTGTTGGTTCAGGACTTGGTGCTTGGATTGGTTCAGGTTCCAATGCTGCAAGCCATGGAGTATTTTATTTTGGTATGCCGATTGGTGCAACTGTAGGCTTATTAACAGGAGTAATTACGCCTGGACTTCACTACAGAGCAAAATGCGGAAAGAAAATCTACATGCGGCTTGAAGATTGTTTGGTTATAAAAAAATAATAGCAAAATCTTATTGTTATATTCAAAACAGATAATTTTTCATTATGAACATACTGTAAAATTCTTTGCATATTATGTAATGTAGTTTTATCTTTCTGCTTGAAGTTTTAAAACCTTACTAATCATATATTTTAGAAAAATATATAATTTCACGGTTCTTTACAACATGAAACGCCGTTCAGATTTTGAAAAAAGTTCAGAATGACAAGAAACTATTAAATTACAAATCGATTTTAGAAACATCAACTAATTCTTTTAATTCGATATTAAGAGCGTTTGCAATTTTTTCTAATGTTTCTATAGAAGGCTTACTTTCTCCTCTTTCTATTGAACCAATAGAATTTTTGTTCATATATGAAAGTTCAGCAAGTTTTTCTTGAGAAAGTTTTGCTTTTGTTCTCAATAATTTAATTTTTATTCCAATTTTTTCATTAATACTTAAATTAGTCATCTTAACCATTATACTAGTTTATTGACACATTATATTCAACATTGTAGACTAGTATAAAAAACTAGTCAGCTAGTTAAAAGAGGGAAGTATTATGAAACAAAGAATAGACAAAGAAGATTATAGACTACTAAAAATAGTAGCAAGAAATATACAAGAAATAAGAACAGCTAAAAACATAACAATTGAAGAAATATCAGAAAAAACAAAAATAAAAGAACGATATTTAAAAAGAATAGAACAAGGACTTGCCGTGCGAATGACACTAACTCATCTTTTGTTAATTGCAGAAGCACTAAACGTTGATGTTAAAATTTTGGTTAAAATTTAATAACTAGGAGTCGGCTTCTACTATAAAAATTGCATAGTTGTATCTATGCTATAATCCTTACAAGGAGTCATACGTGGATAAGAACATAAACAAAGGTGAAATAGTAATATATACAAGTGAAGATGGTACAATTACACTTGATACAAAACTTGAAAATGATACTATTTGGTTGACACAAAAACAAATGGCAGATTTATTTGGAGTAAAAACTCCGGCAATAAATAAACACCTTAATAATATATATAAAGAAAAAGAGTTAAATAAAGAATCAACTATTTCCATTTTGGAAACAGTTCAAAAAGAAGGTAAAAGAAGTGTTTTGAGAGAAATTGCATTTTATAATCTTGATGCAATTATTTCTGTTGGATATAGAGTCAATTCCTCACGAGCAACACAATTTAGAATATGGTCAACTACTGTATTAAAAGAATATTTAACCAAAGGCTATGCAATTAATAAAAACAAATTATTGCAAGAACAAGAAAAAGTTAAAACCTTACAAGATACAATTTCTTTACTATCAAGAAGTTTTTCAAATCAAATTCAAACAATAGATGAAGCACAATCGGTAGTAAAACTATTAAATAATTTTTCACATGGGTTGAATTTATTGGATAATTTTGACCACAAAACTCTTGACGAAAAAGGTATAACGAAAAAAGAAGCGGTTAGAATATCAACTGATGAATTTTTGCAAATAGTAAAAGAAATGAAATCAGAATTTGCATCAGATGTATTTGGAAACCCAAAAGACAAAAGTTTTGATAGTTCTGTTAATCAAATTTATCAAACATTTGGAGGAGAAGAACTTTATCCAACACTTGAAGAAAAAGCAGCAATGTTATTGTATTTGATTACAAAAAACCACTCATTTTCTGATGGTAATAAGCGTATTGCTGCAAGTTGTTTCTTGTATTTTCTTGAGAAAAACGGAATATTATATAAAGCAGAAAAAACGCTCATCGACAACACAACATTATTTGCATTAACAGTATTGATTGCAGAAAGCAATCCAAATGAAATGGAAACAATGAAGCAAATTGTTATTAGTGTGTTGAACAATTAATTTTGGTGCAAAAAATTGCACCCTACAAGCTTACTATCAAGAAGTCTATCAAATCAAATTCAATCAATTGATAAAGCACAATCTGTAATAAAAATATTAAATCTATAAAATTAATTATTTGTATTTACAGGTGAATTATTTTGCTCTTTATATAATTTTTTCAAAAGACTGGAATCTCTAACTAACTCGAAAAGATATTCGCCATAGGTATCAGGTATAATAGGTTTCCAAACTAACTCGTAATCTTTCTTGGTAATACTTTCTACTACTGTTCCATCTATTGCATATACTATAATAGATTTAGTTGCAATAGTTTGGTCAGAATAATTAACAATATTTTGAGTTAAACAATGTGATATTTTTTACCACTTTCCTTCTCTATAGCATCATAAGTGGATATTCTTTGTATATCTTTAGACCAAAATATTTTTTTGTTATAGTCAGCATGTCCGTAGGAATTCACATAATATTTGATACTATCTTTATCTATAAAAGAATAATCATCTATTTGTACCCAAGTACTTGCAAAAGCAGAATTAAAAAATAGACCTAAAAACAATATAAAACTTAAAATTATCTTTTTCATAAAAACTCCTCTTTGGAATAATTATATCATAATGACAATAATGTACATTGTGTACACAATAATTAAATTGTTATAGCAGTAGGGTGCAATTTTTTGCACCATTAAAAATAAAAATTGTCGTAGGCGGGACTTGAACCCGCAAGGATTACTCCACACGCCCCTCAAACGTGCGCGTATACCAATTCCGCCACTACGACATAATCAGCTTTTATATTCTATTTTCAAGTTTCAAGAGTCGTTTTTGTGGCGGAGATTGTGTCAAGCACAACCCTCTCAAAAAACAATACTTAATTGTTTTTTTCGGCAGAGTGCCACTACGACATAATTAGTTTTATTAAACTTCATTATCTTATTTTAAACACAATTCGTCAACTTTATTAACTATTTTGATTTTTTCGTTAATATCAAATAAAATAAAGGAATGAATTACATTTGGTATTTTTTAATAGTCATATCAATAATTTTCGGCGCAATAAACGGCAGGTTAAATGATGTTGCAAATGCTATTTTTTCAGGCACAGAGCTTGCAGTCAAAATAGTACTTACACTATTGGGCATTATGACTTTTTGGCTTGGAATAATGAAAATCGCTGAAAAATCAGGTATTGTTGAATTCTTATCAAAAATATTAAACCCTGTCGCAAGAAAAATCTTTCCCGAATTGCCAAAAGATAGCCCCATAATAGGTGATGTAGCTATGAATTTTTCCGCAAATGCTTTAGGTTTGGCAAATGCTGCAACTCCAATAGGAATCAAAGCAATTGAAGGAATGCAAAAACTAAACAAAGATAAAGAAAGTGCATCCGACCCTATGTGCACACTTCTTGCAATGAATACTGCAGGATTCCAGTTAATTCCTGCAACTGTTATTGCAATTTTAGCCGCAAACGGATGTAAAAATCCTACAGAAATTATTATTCCAACCTTGATAGTTACAAGTACAGCGTTTATTTCAGCTATATTAATTGCCAAAATTCTAAAAAGAATTTTCCCACCACAAAAAGATTGTGAGGCAGTAAATGCCAATTAAAGAAGTCATAGATATTTTATCTTTGTGGACACTACCGGCAATTATTTTGATAATTCTAACGGTTGCGTTGATAAGAAAAGTGCCTGTTTACGAAGCATTTATTGAGGGTGCAAAGGATGGAGCCAAAGTAAGTTTTAATATTATTCCATACCTAGTAGCAATAATTATTGCAATTTCAATGTTAAGAGCATCAGGCGCAATAGATAGTTTAGCTATTTTATGTTCGGGATTTTTAAACAAAATACATTTAAGCGCTGATATTCTTCCGCTTGCTTTTGTAAGGTCTTTATCAGGAAGTGCGGCAATAGGCGTATTTTCAGATATAATTGCAAATAACGACATCAATTCATACACAACAAAACTTGCAGCCATTATGTTAGGAAGTTCCGAAACAACTTTCTATGTTTTAACAGTTTACTTTGGCGCCGTAGGAATAAAAAAATACCGTTACGCTCTTTTAACAGGTATCAGTGCCGATTTGGTCGGAATTATAATGGCAATTATAGTTGCAAGATTTTTCTTTGCTTAATATTTCTACTATTTTTTTACTATTATACGTGTTTATATTACAATATTGTACAGTGAAGTATAACAGGTGGAAATTATGACAGAGAGTACAAAAAAGGATTATAAAGACAGTATAAATTTACCTAAAACTACTTTGGAAATGAGAGCAAACGCTGTTCAAAAAGAACCAAAAACACAACAGTTTTGGGAAGAAAACAAAATTTATGAAAAAAGTTTAGCAGATAAAGATAAAGCTAATAAATTTATTTTACACGATGGCCCTCCATATTTGAGTTCCGAAAAAATCCACGTTGGTACAGCTCTAAACAAAATTTTAAAAGATATTATTATTAAATATAAATCTCAAAGAGGCTACTATGCTCCTTATGTTCCGGGATATGACGCACACGGTCTTCCGATTGAAAACGCGGTTGTAAAAACAATTAAAGGCGGAAGACAAGCATTAACCCCGGGTGAATTAAGAGCAAAATGCCGTGAATTTGCACTTAAAAATTTAAAAGGACAAGAATCAGAATTCAAACGCTTAGGTGTTTGGGGAAACTGGGAAACCCCTTATTTAACAATTAAACCTGATTTTGAAGCCGAACAAATTAGAGTATTTGGCGAAATGTACAAAAAAGGCTACATTCAAAAAGGTTTAAAACCTGTTTACTGGTGTGCTTCTTGTGAAACTGCTTTAGCAGAAGCAGAAGTTGAATATGCAGACCACACTTCAACAAGTATTTATGTTCGTTTTAAATTTAACAACGATGACAGAAACAAAGTTTATTCATTAATAAATGAAAATTCTGAAAAAGACTTATACGTTGTAATATGGACAACAACTCCTTGGACAATTCCATCAAACCTTGCAGTATGTTTAAATGCAAGACTTGAATATACAATTTTTGAATACAATAACGAAAGATACACAGTTGCAACGGAACTTCTTGGCGCATTCTTAAAAGATGTAGCTTGGGAAGAAGCAGACATTAAAGTTATCGGCACATTAAAAGGTGCTGAACTTGAAAACTTAAATGTATTCCATCCGTTATACAACAGAGAAAGTAAAGTTATTCTTGGCGACCACGTAACATTAGATGCTGGTACAGGTTGTGTACACACTGCCCCCGGTCACGGTTTAGAAGACTGGGAAGTTTGCCAAAAATATAACATTCCAACATTCTCTCCATTAGATTCAAAAGGTGTATGGCAAGCAAGTGATTTCTTCAACGATGAAGACCTTGTTGGCGTTCCTTATTTCAAAGGAAACGAAATAGTTATAAATAAACTTGAAGCAGCAAAAGCGCTTCTTGCTAAACACGATATATCTCACAGCTACCCACACTGCTGGAGATGTAAACATCCTGTTATTTACAGAGCTACTGCTCAATGGTTCGTTAAAGTTGATATGTTTAAACAACAAACTTTAGATGAAATTAAAAAAGTAAAATGGATACCGGCAGCAGGTGAAACAAGAATTTCAAACATGGTTGAAAACCGCTCTGACTGGTGTATATCACGTCAACGTGCTTGGGGTGTGCCAATTCCTGTATTCTACTGTGAAGATTGCGGAGAAGTTATTGTTAACGATGAAACAATCAACCACGTAGCAGAAATGTTTGAAAAAGAAAGTTCTGACGCTTGGGTAAACCACAGCGTTGAAGAATTAATGCCTCAAGGATACAAATGTCCAAAATGCGGCGGTACTCATTTCAAAAAAGAAAACGACATTATGGATGTTTGGTTTGATTCAGGTGTTACACACAGAGCAGTTGTTCAAAAAAGACACGAAGAATTAGGCGAACTTCCTGTTGAAATGTACCTTGAAGGTTCAGACCAACATAGAGGATGGTTCCAATCTTCATTATTAACATCAATCGCTACAACAGGTAAAGCACCTTATAAAACTGTTTTAACTCACGGTTTTGTATTTGGTGAAGACGGAAGAAAGATGTCAAAATCTTTAGGCAACTACATCAGACCTGATGATATCATCAAAAACTATGGTGCTGATATTTTAAGACTATGGGCAGCTTCTGTTGATTACAGAAACGACACCAAAATCGGTGATAACATAATTAAACAATTAGCAGAAATCTTTAAGAAAACAAGAAATACAGCAAGATTTCTACTTGGTAACTTATATGATTTTGATCCTAAAACAGATTATGTAAAATATGAAGACTTAAAAGATATCGATAAATTTGCTCTTCATAAATTAAATACATTAATTGCAAACGTTACGGAAGCATTTGAAGCATACGAATTCTACCGTTACTTCCAATTCTTACAAAACTTTGCAGCGGTTGATTTAAGCTCATTCTACTTAGACATCGTAAAAGACAGATTATATACAAGCGGTAAAAATTCACTATCAAGACGTGCTTGCCAAACTGTTCTATATGAAATCTGCCAAGCATTAGTAAGAATTTTAGTTCCTGTAATGCCTCACCAAGCAGAAGATATTTGGCAAAATACGCCTGAAACTCAAAAAGACGGACTTGAAAGTATTCTTCTATCTAAATGGCCTGAAGTTAAACCTGAATGGAATAATTCAGAGTTAGAGGAAGAATTTACTCAAATTCTTAAAGCCCGCGAAATTGTAACAAAAGCAATTGAACCTTTAAGAGCTGAAAAGAAAATAGGAAGTTCACTTGAGACTGCTGTATACATTATTTCTGATAAAGCAGAATTATTAAAGAAATACGAGAAAGAACTTTGCAATATCTTTATTACATCTCAAGCATTCATTGTAGATAAAAAACCTGCAGATGTAATGAACGAATATGAAGAAGAAGGCTATAAGGTATATGTAACAAAAGCAATTGGCGAAAAATGCGAACGTTGTTGGAAATACAGACCTTTAGGCAACCATGCCGGTCATGAAACAATCTGCGATGATTGTTATGAGGCAATATCCGAATAAAAAATAAGAATAAAAAGCAGAAATAAAAAGAAATAGAAACCTATTTTTCGTCCTGTGTTTTCGCGATACCTAAAAACAATGGACTTCAAAATAGGTTTCTATTTCTTTTTATTTCTGCTTTTTATTCTTATTCATCATTACGTAAAACATTACCTAATTTTTTCAAGGCATTGTCTAAATTTGCTTGAAAACATGTTTTACTTGATTTAAAAATTCTGGTTTTTTGTTGAGAAAAATCTTCAGGAAGTTTTAAATTTTCAATTTCTTTCGTAAAAGAATCAATTTGACCTGAACCGCCTTTTTGATAATAAATATTAAATTGAGGCACTTTTACATCTTTAGGAAATAATTCAAAACCACCGCCATTTGGGAAGAATTTTTCATTTAATGCCATTCTTTCAGTAACATTTAAGCCTGCATCATCTACAGCTTTATCTAATGTTGCACGTAATTCAACATTTTCAATAGTCATACAAGAATCTGCTTTGCTTTTTAATAGCCCTGATGGTCTTTCTACTGTAACACCAACATTTTTAGGTAGAAAACCCAAACTATGTACTTTCATATAAACCCCTATATTTATGTAACCAAAAGTTATAAATACAGTAAATTTATATTTTGTTAGTTTTCAAAATTTTCTTTACATAAGTCTTAATTAAAATTGTATCTGAACATTGGTTTAACATTAGTTGTTCTGCACAAATCAAACACATGCTCACTATTAGACGGCGGACATAAATCGCTTGGCTGAATATCTCTACAATAATTTTCATAAGCAATACTGCTATCGCCTGTTGCTTTACAATAGGCTTCTCTATATGAGAAGAAAGAAGTACCTTGATCATTTTGTAATGGTACAATGGCGTAGTTACAAGTTCTCTGGGCAACACCGCCTATTACCTTCGTACATTCAGGCGCAACATTTTCCGTTCTATCTTCTTTATACGTATAATAATAACCTTTTACTTTTGAATTCAAATACATAATAACTCTGCCGCTTGGTAAATTAATATTATCCGCTGCAACACCAAGAGGTAGTACTTCACCATTATCAAGAACCATAAATGTTACAATATCAGGAGGAGTACCTGTACCATCATGGTCCATTTTATTCGGTCTGCTTGTAGCATTTAAATCCACCGCAATCAATCTAAAACCATAATCATTCGATACATTTGGATTCATTGTCCATTCTGATATATAAAATCTTTGCCCGTTTGTGGTTATAAAGTTAGGATTATCATAATCTAAATTTGATATAACAGGTTCTGTACCGTTCATTTCTACAGAAGCAAGATTTTCGCAGTTTGTTTTTCCTGCTGTATTAGATATAGAAACTAAACTTTTACAAAAAAGATTTTTTTGTTCACCGGAATCAGAAGCTCTGCTTGAACAGTTTTTAATGCCATAACCTTCATATTCACTGTCTGATTTTAAGATTTGGATAATTTGACCTCTTGAGTTTCTGCATTGAGCAATCATTGAAGGTAATTCAGTATCATCTGTATCTTTTAATTTCCCATAAGGCGAATCACCTGAATTTAAAACACCAACCATATTTTGAACATTATTAAATGCAAAATAAGCTAAAGATGTATAAGACGCTTTAACAATTTTTATTGAATTCACAGAAATTGCCATAATTACACCTATTATTACAATAGAAACCAAAACTTCACTTAATGTAAACCCAAATTTCTTATTTTTCATTTAACATTTCCTTTAACATTTCAATACATTCTTTATATGTATCTACTTCTATTATAGCATTTTTATTAATAATTTCTTTTGTAATATTCAATACAGAAGAATTTTCTTTAACGGCAAAAACTTTAATATTTCTATCTATAGCATCTAAAACAACAGATGCCCCCAGTGCATTATAAGGCATGATTAAAGCTTTTACTTCATCTATACTTATATTATGTTCCACTTTTTCGCAAGAAATTAACGGTGAATTTTGAAGCCCTAATAAAATACAAGGCAAAAAGGTCGGCGTTATATATTCGCTGGAAGCTTTAGCATCAACAAGTTCTTGAGTGATAACAATATTTTCAAAGGCAGGAGAATGAACAACAGGAACTTTTAATTCTCTTGTAAGGTAATGAGAAATTACAGCTTCCACACCACCAACAATGTCAACACCTTCACCATCTTTATAATCATCTTCGGGCGGTTCTTCAAATTTGCAAACCACAGCAAGAACATTAGCCCCTTTTGATAATAATTTTTTACCTGCTTCTATAAGGGTGTTATGATTTAAAACACTACCGGAGGAAATTCCGCTTGAAGTATTGTAAAATTCGACATTACAAGGTTCTTTTGTAATTTCATAATCTACAATATCTACACCGTATATTGTTTTTACGGCATTAATAGTATTTATATGAACATTAATAATGCCTTGAGATATGCCTTTATCAAAAATAACACCGATTTTATTATTTTCAGACGGAACTAAATTCAAATTACCTTTAAAAAATTGAGACAGAGTCCAACCTTCGGTATAGAGCATATTTTGAGAAATACCCGAAAAACAAGCAGCATTTACAATATTTGGATTAACAATAACATTAAATTCTTTAGCAAACATTCTTGCAGTTTGAGAAGCATCGCCCGCAAAACCGCCGATTGATGCACCAATTCCGGTAGGAACAACCATTGCTATTAATTTTTTATTGTTATCATAACTCCACATATTCATTCGACCTTAACGGAATACATTTTTGACCTTGAGCTTCAATTAAATCTACAAATTTTTGAACGTTAACTTTTATATTAGGGAACGTATTATAATGCATAGGAATAATTTCAGGAGAGAAAAGCATTTTTGCTGCAATAGCAGCATCTTCAATATCCATTGTATAACATCCTCCAATAGGAAGAAGTGCATAATAAGGGTTATATAACTCACCGATTAATGAGAAGTCGGGCATTAAGGCAGTATCACCGGCGTGGTAAATTGTAGTACCATCTATATCGAACAATAGTCCTGCTGCAAGCCCGCCATAAGGTAAATCTGCATTAGAACTTGAATGAACCGCAGGTAAAAATTTAACAGTTCCCCAAGAAAATTTTAGTTTACCGCCAATATTAACACCTATTGCTTTAGCACCTTTTTCCGCGCAATAGTTAGCCAACTCAAAAACAGCTATTATTGGTGCGCCTGAATGCTTTGAAATTGCAATTGCATCGCCTAAATGGTCAAGATGAGCGTGAGTTACAACAATATGAGTAATTCTTTTTTGCTTAAAATCAAAATCAGCAGTAGGATTGCCTGTAATAAACGGGTCAATTAATATGCCGTCCCAATCCTTTTCAATAAAGAAAGCGCTGTGACCTAAATATGTTAATTTTCTCATATTCTTCTCCCTCTTGTTGATATGATTGTATCAAATTTTATAAACAAAAGGAATACTGAAAAAAAAGGAAATAAAGGCATAGATTTTAATTTTGAAGTCCATTGTTTTCTTGCTTCTTTGAAGCAAAAAACAATGGACAAAAAATTAAAATCTATGCCTTTATTTCCTTTTTATTTATTCAAATAAATAATTATTCATCAATCAACTTGAAATCTTCACCAAGTTTATCTTCTAACATTTTTATACAATCAGAACATTTAATACCCATTGCCTCAGAAATCAACCAAAGAGTAATAAGTTTACAATTTGATTTTCCATTCTCTATAGTACTAAGACAACCTTTACTTAAACCAAAAGAATTTGCAAAAGAATCAAGAGAATAATCAGACTTTGTTTCTCTTAATTCTCTTATTAACAATCCAAGTTCAGAAGCTATATGTAAAAACTTTTCATTTTTCTGTTGCATTGAATTATTTTATCTAATATTATAATAAATAATGTTCAATATATTGAACAACAAGTAAGGACAAATTAATGCATACAAGTAACATATTATAGATTTCTTCCAGTTTTCCGGAACTAAATTTGGGCAATAAAGATTTAATTTTAGAAATATAGTTTTTAGTTTCTTCATTATTAATAGATATATTTGGAGAAAATAAGACAGAAACATCAACACTAAAAAAATCAGATAACGCTGCAAGTACTTCACAAGAAATAAATGTTTTACCATTTTCAATTGCTGTAACAGTTTGTGCTTGTATGCCAATGTATTCGGCTAGTTTTTCTTGTGTAAGAGATTTTTGAAGTCTTAATTCTCTTACATTTTTGCCAAAATTTTTTTTGATTTCTTCTTCAGTGCTCATATTAATATGATAGTTTCTTTTTTTTGCCGTTTCAATATGTTTTGAACATAGTTTAATATGGTCTAAACAAAGAAAACTAATATAAAAATATACAAACCATTGTTTTAAACAAATAAGGGCAACTAAATTGAAAAAAGTTAAATTAGACAAAGAACTTTTATATGAATTAATAAAAAACAAAAGAATTTTCTTAAATAAAAATCAAATTATTGAATTGTTTGATAATGAAATAATTTTAAACAACAATGGAGAAATTAAATTTTAGAAACTTTTAATTTTGAGTTTGAAGAAAATCCGAATAATGTAATATGTACTTTAAACCCTATTATTTGTTCTCACTTTAATTGCGAAGCATACAAAGTAATCTGCACAGGAATATCAATACAAGAAGCTACATTTAGAATAAGGTTTACACCTGAAAAAGAACTAGGGATTGTGGTAGTAACTGACTCTAATGCAAAAATCAATTTGCGAAATTTTATTGATGAAGATAATATTAATGAATTTTTAGACAAAAATCAGATTGGACCTTATCATCGGCTGGGAAATTCAGAATTTTTTTTCCGATGGGATGATGAAAGCATTTAACTTCATAACAAAAGAAATAAAGGCATAGATTTCAATTTTTTGTCCTGTGTTTTTTGCTTCAAAGAAGCAAGAAAACAATGGACTTCAAAATTAAAATCTATGCCTTTATTTCCAATAAGCAGTAGCACAATATATTTGTTTCTCGTCCTGTGATTTCGCGATTCCTAAAATCAATGGACCTCAAAACAAACATATTGCACTACTGCTTATTTGATTAACAACACAAAAACTTTTTAAGCTGATAAATTATTCCCTTAACATTATTAGTTGCAGGCATTAGAGCGTTTTCATGATAAGGAAGATATGAGCTTATAATATTTTCAGGCAGTTCATAACCTTTTTCCAATGTATGAGCAATAAATTCAATATATTCATCCTGCTCTTGTTTATACATTGCATCTTGTTTTCGTAAATCTTCATCAGCCTCTAAATGACATAATGCATGCCAGCTTGCAATAAGAGTCTTATCCTCACAATTTTTAGGAAAGCGAACCAAAGCTTCACGAATGGAAAGCTTTTTCATCAATACTCCAAAAAATAATTTGGAAACTTTTTTTCTTATATTAGAATAATCTATGCTTTCATGCTTGTGCATTGTTTTTCAAGAGCTCTCATTAATGAACGTACATCATTATTGAAATATTGACCTGCAAGCTTGCTGATTGCACTTGCTGCCATTTTTTCTCTTGATTCAACAGACATATAGCAGAACTTTTTACCGCTTTTTTGTCTTTTTAACAGCTTTTTTTCTACCAATCTGTCCATAACAGTTTTTACTGTTGTATAAGCTCTAACGTTGCCGTTATTATTAATTTCTGTCAATACTTCACTAACAGATATATCTTTTGTATCTATGCCGTTTTCTTCCATTGTCCAAACAGCATTCAAAATTTCGTTTTCAAGTGTTCCGTGTGTAAACGCCATCAATCCATCCTTTTAAATTTTTTATATTATATTTAATAATTAAAAACTAATTAATTACTACTATTATAGCACTTGTTTTATAAAAAAACACTACTATATGAAATATTATTAATACAAATTTTATTTGGTTTCAAGTAAAATTGTTTCAAAAATGGTAAGTTTTTTTGTATTTTTTCTTTTTTTATAATTGATTGCATTTGAAAGATATAATTCTTTCTTTGCCCTTGTAATACCAACATAAAGCAATCTCAGAGTTTCGTTTATTTGTTCTGTTTTAAGTTCTTGAGGAGATTTTATACCTGTTTTATCAACTGCATTTTTTATTGTTTGAACAAAATGTGACCCTGATTTTAATTTAACATTATTCAATGTTACAGAATAGTTTTCTTCGTTTAATTCGGGTATAAAAACATAATCAAATTCATCACCTTTTGATTTATGCATAGTCATAATATTTATAGGATTTTCATTTAAATTTGCATACTCATCTTCAAAGAATTTATATGCACTCATTGATTTTTGCGCTGCATATTCAAGTTTGTTTATTATAGAGTCTAAATCATCACCATTTTCAGTTAATCTCTTTATTAAAGTCGCTATCATATAAGAATTTGATTTATCCGCTGAATTCTTTGAATAATACAGACCAATATTTAGAGCTAAAATATCTGCACTGACAGAAGAATTATTTAGCCAATAATCAACATCCCAATATAATTGCATAATTTGTTCGTCAAAAATATCATTGATATCCGATTTTATAAACGGGATATTTAAAGTTTTAATAAACTCTATAACTTCAGGTTCAGAAGCCATTGTTCTTGCAAACTCTAAAATTAATTTATTATTCAATGGATTTTGAATAACTTTCAACAACGAAATGATTATTTGATAAATACCCTTTTGAGCCAAACAATCAGACCTTAACGAAGTTTTTATATTATTCGAAACAAAAAGTTCATTATATTCATTAACCTGAGAATTTAATCTTAAAAGAACGGCAATAGAAGATTGTGAATTTATTTTAAGTATCTCTTTTACTTTTTGCAGAATAAAATTCTTTTCTTCATTTTCAGAATTAAAACTTAAATATTGAGGCTTTTCGTTAGATATCGGATTCTTTCCTGTTCCTTGCATTTCAATATTATAAAAAGCTTCTTTAGAATCGGTTTCAACAGCCGCTTCTCTTATTAAAGAATTTGCAAGCGAATATATTTGTTTTGCACATCGTTGAGAAGATACCATTTCAACTTTTTTGTTGTTATTTATAAAAGCTTTAAAACTTTCTAAATCGCTGTTTGTAAAGGTTGAAGTTATTGCTTGATTTATATCTCCGCAACGAACAATATTCTGATATTTTCCGCTTAACAGAGCTATTAACTTCTGCTGAATATCGGTAGAGTCTTGCGCTTCGTCTTCTATGATATATCTGCAAATATTTTGATAGTATTGTAAAACCTCTTTGTCTTTTTCTAAAATATCAACCGCAAAACAAAGCATGTCATCATAATCTATATAATTTAATTGTTTTAAAGCGATGTTATATTCATTGTAAAAATTATAGAAAGTTTGAATTTCTTTAAATTTAGAAAATAATTTTTCATTATTGCCTGACAATTTAACTATAGAAATACAGCGAAGATAGTTTTCATAATTTTCATCTTCAATTTTAAGTTTATAAAATAATTCCTTTACTATTTTTTCTTTAGTCGTATCATCACAAATTTCAAAATTCTCATCTAAGCCGACTTTTGCACAATTTCCGTTTTCTTTTACTATTCTTAAAGCAAGCCCATGAATAGTAGAAATATTAGGCAAAGCAAGATTTTCAGGAATTGCGGATTGTATCCTTTCCTTGAAGTTTTTTGCAGCAGATTCCATATAAGTTAATACGAAAATATGCTCAGGGTTTATCCCCTCATTTATTAATTTGATTATTAAAGCAAGAAGAATTGTTGTTTTACCTGCCCCGGGGACTGCCATTATACCCATTTTACCTTTTTTATAATCTAAAACAGGCTTTTGGTCATCACGAGGAATAATTTTAAATTCTTGTTTATGTTCTTCTTTCTGCTCTATAAAATCAGTTAATCCGCCGAAATTTTCGTTACCGGTGTTATCGTATACACTTGAAAATAATACTATTTTATCTTGCACACATAATACTAATTTTCTAAGCATTCTTGCAGTTTTTTCACGCGTTAAATTGATATTATCTTCTAAAGTATATTCTTTCTTAGTCCAATCTCTATTCAAAACCCAAGCATTGTAAAGTGTTCCCGTATCATTTTTAAACCATTCATTACTTGAAACATCCAGCCATATTTGATACTTAGTTTTTAGCGAAAAATCAATTATTTTTTGAACGGTTGAAACTATTACAGCATCTTTTTTAATAAAACAAACATCAGCAGGATTTTCACTTATTACGCTATTTTCAATCTGTTTTATGAATTCCTCTGTTATATTTTCAAAATTAGCCGAAAAAGCTGTTTCAAAACTTTGCGCTTCTTTTAATAGAAAATCATATTTTTCTTTTTCAAAATTTTCATCAAATTCAGAAATGATATTAGAATATATTATTTTAATTTGCGACGATAATGTATTCTTATTTTTTAATTCTGCTTGAATTAAGGCATAAAGTTTTTTATATTGATAATCATAACTTTTTTCGTTAAAGTCATAAGATTTAAAAACCTTATCAGATGAATAATCTCTTATAATTTCAAGGCATTTTTTATATGGAATTTTTAAAAGATTTAATAATAAAAATTTAATCTCATAGTCTAAAATTGGTAAATTATTTAAGAATTTTAAAAGTATTACAACATATTTAACCGTTTTAGATTGCACAAGTTTTTCATTACCTGCTAAAACTTGAAATTTAATACCATTTTTAATATCAGAAAAATTTTGCATTAAAACTTCATCAAAAACAGGAGTTATAATTGAAATTTCAGATGGCTGAACACCTTGTTTTATTAGTGTTTTAATATATTCAAAAGCAGAATTAAACATATCAAGACGTTTCAAGTCTAAATTATAATTTAAAGAAACATCATTTAGTTTACTTCCGTTTTTAATATTTTCAAATACTTTTTCCGCAAGCTCTGAAAACTTTGATTTCTTTTCTAATTTAATAATTTCAGGTGAATATTTTTTTATAAAATCATCAATACCTGATTTATAAGCGCACAAATATCCGCATCGAGAAGAACCGTTTTTATCGTATGAAATATAATACTGAGACAATTGCGGCATAATCGAATCTACAAAAGACCAAAAAGCAAAAGAAAACTCATCCGCATCATCACAAATTAAATACTTTATATTTTTAAAATAATCTGTTTTATTATAAATGGATGGTAAAATCGCAAGCTGGCGTAAATAATCAAAACTTTTATATTGAATTGTTTTTAACTTATAATCATCAATTGCCTTTTGAGCCTCACAATAAAAAGTTTCATTTAATGCTCTGCTTCTTCCAATAACATCCTTATTACTTAAACAATTTTGAACAATTAATGAATAACGCCTAAAAAGCTGATGTAAAAGATTAACCTTAGAAATGTAATCTGAAAAATCAGCAGTTTTAATACTTTGCTTAAAAATAAATTGAGAAACCTCTAATCCACATAAATTAGGTTTAACTTCATCACACGAAGCATTAATCAATTTTGAAATATATTCCCAATTATCATTAAAAGCATTATAACAAAGCCCCCAAAAGGTAAATATATTATGCTTTTCTTTTTCAATTAAAGGATTAAGTTTAAAAACCTCATTATAAAATTCAACACGTTTATAAGGATTTAAAAGAAGCACTAAAATTTGATTGGCGCTAACCCCGCTATTTAATAACCCGACATATTTTTCAGCCAGATATTTAACTTTATTACTATTACAATCGCCTTGAATTAACATATTTCAATTGTAATTAAAAACAATTTGAAAAGTAATATTATTACGAGATATTACAAAAACTCTTCAATTTTAAAATTCTTATTTACATTTCTTAAAATAAGGATTGAAATTTGAATTACAAAATGATATATTAAAGATATACAAAATATATACCAGTTAGTTTAAAAAATTTATTAGTGTGTTCTATAAAAATAGTTCAAGCCAAGGTTTAGGCTTTATTTTCTCTGCAAATATTTGCAAATGTGTGTAACAAGTAAATCAGGAGTATTAATATTATGGCTTTAAATTGTGTATCTGCTTATCAAGATTTTAATTCAACAATCAGTGCTTTTTCTGAAAGCAATTTATTAAACTATATTAAAGAAATTTCTAAATACAAAAATTTAACATTAGAAGAAGAACAAGAACTTGCAAAAAACGCTAAAGAAGGTTCAAAAGAAGCAAAACAAAAGCTTATTAAGGCTAATTTAAAATTGGTTATTACTATTGCGAGAAAAATGATACATACAAGCAAATTACCTATGATTGACCTTATACAAGAAGGTAATATGGGATTAATGGCTGCTGTTGATAAATTTAATTGGAAATTTGGTTACAGATTTGCCACTTATGCAAGCTGGTGGATTAAACAAGCAATGTTTAAAGCTATTTCAGAACAATCACACAGCGTAAAAATCCCTGTTTATATTCAAGAAACTCTTTCAAGATATTCTAAAATAAAATCCGAAATGGAAAATAACGGTGAAAAAATAGACATTGAAAAAGTTGCAAAAAAGATGAATGTTGATTCCTGTAAAATTAATAATTACTTAAATGCTTATAGAAAAACTCTTTCTCTTGAAGGTGATTTTGAAATGCAAAACGGTTCGGAAGTTAAATTAATAGATATTATTGAAGATAAAAACAGCGAAGTTACAAAAGACATTGAACAAGAAGCTTTTGCAAAAGATATAAACGAATTATTAAACAACTTAAAAGAAAGAGAACAAAAAGTAATTACTTTACGTTTTGGATTAGAAGGTCACGAAAAACAAACACTTGAAGAAATAGGCAAACTTTACGGTGTTACAAAAGAATGTATAAGACAAACAGAGGCAAGAGCACTAAACAAGCTTAAATCAAAACAAATTTCTTATGACTTATTACAAACTTATTTATACTAATTGTAAAAATTTTAATAAAAAATAACAAAAAAACTATTTCAGGCTTTTAATGCTTACATAAAATTAGGAGTTCGTAATCATGATTAACCCTGTAAGCAGTTTCAAAAGTGTTCCCGCATATCAAGTAAAAAGAGTAAAACAACACACTCAAAATGTAACACCGCCATTAGCAAATAGCATAAGTATTAATTCAAATCCGCAGCAAAATATAATCCAAGAAATTTCGCCAATAAAACTTACACAAGCAAACAACGTATACAGGGTAAGTTTCAACGGCAGGCTTAAAGACCCTCAAATACCTTCATTACAAATGAAAGTACGCGGAGTATCTCAGCACCAAAGGGATTTTGAAAACGAACAAGATGTATCAAAAGACAGAAATATTGAAGACCTTGCAAAAAGTGACTGGTACGACGGTAAAGAACTTAATTTTGCTATTGTTCAAGAAAGAAGAAAATCCACAATAGAATTATCCGACCCTGATTTTGGTGAAATCGGCAGAGTTCCTGATGAAATAGCACCAATGTTAAAACCGTTATTACAAAAATACCCTAATGATTTCCAATTTAAACTTTCAAATGTAATTGCAGGAAACTCTAAAAGCGCTCCAACAATTGGGTTAAGAGTCAATTTAATATATACAGGTAAAGACAAAGAAATAAAAGAAAAAACTCAACAAGCATTTGATTCTCTATTAAATTCTAATGATAAAAAAGTAAAAGACTGTGTGATGTTATATCAAAAAGCAACATCACCAAAAGAAGTACTAAAACGAATTTTTGATATTGAATCAAAAAATAATGGACCTCATGCTGCAAAAGAAATTGAAAAAGTAATTAATACAATTTCAAGAGAAATAAATGACCCTAATAATAAAAACATTCTTTTATTGGGTCACTGTGTGCCAGATGGCGATACAATAGGCTGTGTACTTGGTATGCACGCTGCGATAAAAAGCACATATCCCGATAAAAATGTTCAATGCAGTATAGATGATAAATTACCTGGGTTGTATAGAGAAAACCTCCCCGGAATTGAAAACATAAAACGACCATATAATGCTGACAGTATAAAAAGGCTTGAAGCGAATATAAAAGAACTTGAAGCTCAAGAACAAACACCTGTTACAAAAAGCCAAATTGCCATATATAAAAGAGAACTTAGCTTTTTAAACAGAAACGAAGCATATTTTGATGCCGATGTAAAAGACGGTGCAGAACCAGAAAAATACGATTTGGTAATTTTAATGGATATACCGTCACCAAAAAGATTTTCAGGCGCATTTAAAAATTATATTGAAAATGCAGGCAAGGTAATTTATATAGACCACCATCCTGAACGTCCCGAAGAATGGAATAAAGCTAAAGATGTAACTGGTCTTGATATGACAGAGGTAAAGAAAAATCATAATGCTTTAATTGTTCCTGCAGTTCCCGCAGCAGCACAGCTTGTGACAATTGTTGCACATAAAGCAGGACTGCTTGAGAAAACTTTAGCTGACGCACAATATGCAAAACAATACGCAGCAGGTGTGATTTCAGGAACATCAAGTGATACGGGATGTTTTTCAAGAAGTGCAAACCTGACTCCAAAGGATATAAAAGCACCTGTAAGACAACGTCCCAACTTCTTACCCGAAGGCTTATCAAAATGGCTTGTTAGCAAAATGGATGGACAAGTAGATAAAAAATGGATTAGAGAAAATATTGTTTATGATATTTCAGATAAAAAATCCGCAATAGAAAATTTAAGCTCTCGCGAAAAAATGTTAAAACACTCAATGGATTCTCATAAAGTATATCCTGATACTGGATTGGGCTTTGTAAGTATCAGCTATGACCAGCTTTATGATATTTGGGAAAGCGCACTTGAATACGATGAACAAGTTACACTTTTAGATATTCAAAACAGCCTTAAATACTCGGAAGTTATGAATACACTTAGAGAATCAATAGAATTAAACAAAAAAAGCTCAGGTATTAAAATAGAAGAAACAAAATATGAAGATGATAAAATTGCTATTTTAATGATACAAGATAAAGAAAAAGGAAAGATTGACGAAAATTCGCAGCTTGCACCTCGTAACGGTATAAGAATGTCCTTCCGTTCTCAAGAAGGTACAAACTATGCCGAAATGCTTGCAACACTGTTTAACGGAGGTGGTCACGGCGGAGCTGCTGGCGGAAGAATTGACCTTGACGGAGTAACAGTTAATTCCAAAATCGCAATCAGTATTGACGGTAAACCCGAAAATAACCCTACAAAAATATATAATGCTTTAAAACAAAATTTTGATATAAAAGAAGATAATTCACTTTCTTCTGCTGAAAAATCGAAATTAACTCATAAATTTGCACCTGTTTTAGATGAAAACGGAATAAAAATCCAAGACCTTATAAACGGCGTTGTTACTCAAATCAGACGCAATAATATTGAGGAAGAAACGACAAAAATAAAGAAAAACAGGCGTTAATTTGTCATTTTCTTTACAACTGCGGGAAAAAACTGTATAATATGGGCATATTATTATTATCTGCAGATTAATGAGGTAAAAGATATGACAGAACAAAAGTATACAGATGCTGAATTTGAAGCATTGTTAAGCAACTATGACTATAGTTTCCAAAAAGGAGATTTAGTCAAAGGGATTGTATGCTCCTACGATTCAGCAGGCGTTATTGTTGATATCGGAGCAAAAACTGCAGCATACGTTCCTGAAAGAGAAGCAGTTGTTGATAAAACTGTTTCTATAGAAGAAACATTAAAGAAAAATCAAGAATACGAATTTTTAATCATTCGTGAAGAAGATGAAGACGGAAGATTTACTCTTTCATACAAAAAAGTTGCAATGGCATACAACTGGCGCGAACTTGAAGACCTTAAAGCTCAAGACGCTACAGTTGAAGGTGTTGTTGTTTCAAGTGTTAAAGGCGGTCTTTTAGTTGAAGTTAAAGGTGTTAGAGGTTTTGTACCATCAAGCCACTTAAAATTAAAATCAACAGAAGATATTGTTGGCGAAAAACTTGAATTAAAAATCCTTACTATGGATATTCAACAAGGTAACTTTATTCTTTCTAATAGAAAAGTTTATTCTGAAGATAAAGAAGGCACTAAGAAAGATTTATTCGATTCAATTGAAATCGGTCAAATTGTAAAAGGTGAAGTTGTTAGAATTACAGACTTCGGAGCTTTCGTTGATATCGGCGGAGTTGATGCTTTACTACCATTATCTCAAATTTCTTGGAGATGGGTAGATCATCCGTCTGATATATTAAAAGTCGGCGATATTATCAATGTTGAAGTTATTGTTGTTGACCACGATAAACAACGTATAAGCTTAAGCTTGAAAAATCTAGAAAAAGACCCTTGGGTTGAAGCAAAAGATACTATTAAAGACGGCGATAAAATTGAAGGTGTTATAACCAGAATTAAACACTTCGGTGCATTCGTGGAAGTATTCCCCGGTGTTGAAGCACTATTACCAAATAACGAACTTATAGAATATCAAAATCAAAAGAATGTTATTCTTCAAGTGGGTGATAAAATTCAAACAACCGTTCTTAAATTCAATCCTGACGATAGAAGAATCAGTTTAAGTATTAAAAATGAAGACTAATAATAAAAAAATCATAATCTTTTCCGGAAAGCAATTTTCCGGAAAAGATACTGTTGCAAAAATTCTGCTTGAACAATTGCCCAATTTTAAAAGAATTGGCATTGCAGATGCAATCAAAATTCAATATTCAAATCAAAAAGGAATAAGTTTAGAGGAAATAGAAAAAAACAAATCTGTTTATAGGCAGGATTTAATAGATTTAGGTGATTGGGGCAGAGCACAAAGTCCTGATTATTGGTTAAATTCTATATTAGCCTATGAGGGAGACACAATTGTAACAGATATCCGATTGCCGCATGAACTTAATTTATTCCGTTCACATAATGCATTTTGTATAAGAGTTGAAGCAACAGAAGAAGTGAGGGCAAAGCGTGGCGCTTTAACCTCTAAAAACGATTTAACAGAAACTGCACTGGATAATATAACTAATTGGGATTTTGTCATATACAATAACAGCACCTATGAAAAACTTTTAGAAAATACTCAAAAATTAATTGATGAACTAAACAAAAAATTTGTTAAGTAATAAGATGCAGCATTAATTATAACATTTTTAATAAAAATTACTCCACAGCACAATCTTTTCTTAAATTAACTATACTTTTAGCGCATTAAATCCTAATTTTTATAATCAATAATAAAAAGGATAATAAAAAAGGAGTAAAACAATGAAAAATGAAGATAAAAAAACAATGTCTAAAACAAAAGAGAACGCAAAAACAAAAACTGCTGAAACTGTAAAAGATACAAAGGCAAAAGTACAGGAAACAAAAACTAAAGCAGATACTTCAAAAGTTAGTAAACCTATAAATTCAAAGAAAACAAAATAATATAAAATAAAAAGGCATAATAAAAAACTTTTAAGCACCTGTGTTTTTGAGTAGCTAAAAACACAGGTGCTTAAAAGTTTTTTATTATGCCTTTTTATTTTAATCAATCTTTATTTTAATCAAATCTATATAAACAAAGATTTAAAAAGCCCTTTGAAAAATCTTGAATCAAAAGAAAAAATAATACGTTTAAAAATTAATATTAAATTCGTTCTGTTAAATTTTTCTTTAAAATATTCTTTATTATTTAGAATAAATTTAAACATTTGGCTTCGGATTTTCTTGTTATTTCTAAAATAATTATTTTGAGTCCGCTCTTTTAAATACTTTTTATTACCCATTACAGGGTTTGCAAGTGAATAATTATTTCCATGGCGTCTATAAGCATATAAAACCTTGTAAATAATGGCACTTGAACCTATTAAGTGGCAGAAAGAGAATATAAATTTATCAGCTGTTATTTTTAAACTTCGTGTCTTATCCAAAAGCAAAAGCATATCACATACAGATTTTCTCATCATGGCGGAACTCGTCGGACTCCAATGCCATGTTGCAAAACTGTATTTGTCATTATCTAAAACTTTAACTTCACAAGCCTCTTTATTTATACCGTTAGCACAACGATATTGTTCAAATTCTTCATAAGATTTATTTTCAATTGAAATCTTTTCTTCGTTTTTCCTAGGACTATCAATAGCACATAATGTATGAATAATATTATTTTCATCTATTTCTGCCTGTTGGCAAGTTGTCATAGCTACAGAGGTTTTCATGTGCGTTTCAACATGCACAGCGCAAAATTCAGGAAACAAAATATCATCACCATCAACCGCGCAAACAAATTGACCTGTCGCCAATTTTAGCCCCTCTAAAAAAGAGGCAAGCTGCCCTTTATTTTGTTCATTTCTTACAAATTGAACAGATAAATTGCTATTTTCTTTTATAAAATTTTCAATTTTGTCTCTTGTATCATCTTTAGAAACATCATCAACGGCTATAATTTCATAATTTTTATATGTTTGATTTTTAATGCTCATTAAGCAATCACACACAAAATTAGAAAAATTGTGTGTGACTACTATAAATGAAACTTTTGGTAAATTTAAGAAATCTTCCATACTAAATTATGCAATAGCTTTTTCTATACGATATTTTACTTTATCTTTGCCAAGAACTTCAAGAATTACACCCATATCAGCACCATGAGTTCTGCCTGTCAAAGCAGCTCTTATAGTCCACATAGTAACTTTTGGTTTAATTCCGAATTGTTCTTTAAAGTAAGCTCTAAATTCAGCTAATTGTTCATGAAGTTTCTCTTCATTATCAAAATCATAGCTATCAAGTTTAGAAGCAAAATCTTTTAAGATATTTTGAGCTTGTTCCGTATCAATATTAGCTTCTTTTACGCCTTCTTCATATTCAATATCTTTACCGAAGAAGTATGCAACATCGTTTGTCAAATCAGAAAGAATTGTAATCGGTTCACGTGTAGCTATTATAACTTTTTCTAATTGTTCTTCGGTTAATTCAGTCAAATCATATTTAGATAAGAAAGGTTTAGCCATTACAGTTAATTCTTTAATATCCATTTTTTTAATGTATTGACCGTTCATCCAATTTAATTTGTCATATTCAAAGATTGAATTTGAAGAAGAAACTTCGTGAATTCTAAAATCTTGAGCAATTTCTTCAAGAGATTTAATTTCAACACCATCAGATGGAGCCCAACCAAGAAGTGCAACAAAGTTAATTAAAGCTTCTGTTAAGTATCCTTTTTCAACGAATTCAGATACAGCAGTTGCACCATGACGTTTAGAAAGCTTGCTTCTATCAGGTGCTAAAATCATACCCAAATGACCGAATTTAGGAACTTCTGCACCTAGTGCTTCATAAATTAAAATTTGCTTAAATGTATTAGAAATATGGTCTTCACCTCTAATAATATGAGAAATTTTCATTAACATATCATCAATTACAACAGCAAAGTTATAAGTAGGTGCACCATTTGATTTCATAATTACAAAGTCACCAATTAAGCTTGTATCTTGGTGTAAATCACCTTTAACAAGGTCTTCGAAGTGAAGAATAGAAGAATCATGAAAAGCTTTTTGAGCTTTTTCAATAGAAAAACGAATAGCAGGTTTTCTGCCTTCTGCTCTTAATTTAGCTTTTTCTTCTTCTGTTAAATTTTCACATTTTTTAGAATAAACATAAGCTTTTTTATTTTTAGTAGCTTCTTCTTTTTCTGCTTCTAATTCTTCAGGTGTGCAGAAACATTCGTAAGCAAAACCTTTATCCAATAGCTCTTGAACATATTTAGGATAAATATCAAATCTTTCAGACTGAGTATAAGGACCATAAGGACCGCCTACATCCGGACCTTCATCCCAATTCAAACCTAAAGCTTTTAAACTGTCAAAAATATTATCAATATATGCTTGACTTGTTCGTTCAGCATCTGTATCTTCAATTCTTAAAACAAATTTACCGTTATTTTTTTTAGCGAATAAATAGTTAAATAATGCAGTTCTTGCTGTACCAACATGCAAATTTCCGCTTGGTGACGGAGCAATTCTTACTCTAATTTCGTCCATTTTTATCTCCAATTTATATTTAATATAATTTAATTTTATAACAAAAATCAAAAAGAGATTAGTTATTAAACTAAATCTTTCACAGTTTGCTTTAATTTATTAATTTTACAAAGCTTATAAGTAAAACATACACCGCATCTATTCAACAAACGTATTTTACAATCCTCACAATCTTCACTTAAAAAAGATAAATTTGCATACAAATCTATTTTATTAATAAAATAATTTTTTAAATTATTTAAAGTTTTAAAATTTTCTATTGATACTTTTAAATATTTTGATAATCCAAAACACCTAACAGCATTTAAATCAGGCAATATATCAATAACCGGCATACACAAATGTGCTGTTTGAATTGTATTATTAACATTATATTTATCTGCAATTACTTTAAGTTTTATTAATAGCTTTTTATCTTCTACACTTAATAAACAGCTTGGAATAGCATTGCAATCATTCCCCGGGGCAATTCCATTATTTAAACAATCTTCAAAGAACTTAAATAAAAATGGTTTGAAATCTTTAAAATTCTTAAGCACATCTTTAGTTTGCTCTTTATAATCATTAGGTAATGCCGTCGAAAAACGTACATAATGATGCCCTGCTATTTTTAATAAATCAAAAATATATGAATAATTCATAGCCTTAGAATATAAATTAATTCCAAGATTAAACTGATGCGGCAATTCTTTACTTAATAATTCAATATTTGTTTGTAATTTATTATATCGGCTTTCTCCTAAATCTTCGGGCGAATTACAATTTACTAAAATAGAAAATTTTTCATTCTTCAATAATGGAATATATTTATCAATTTCCAATCCATTTGTATATATAATAACCCTTTTAACTTTTTCATCTTTTTGAAGAACAGATAAAAATTCAGCAAAAAGAGGGTGTAATGTCGGTTCTCCGCCAATTAAGCCAACTCTTTCATCTGGAGATGTTTTAATAAATTCCAATATTTTATTAAAATTTTCAAAAGTAACTTCATCTTTATCTTTATTAACAAATTCATCGGCAAAACAATACGGACATTTTAAATTACAATTTCTGGTTAAAAATATATTCGCCATCGTCTCCTCATTTCCATTATTGATAATTTTATCATATAAGATAGCATTTTAGTATAAAAAAATACCTTTATATAAATATGAAAATTCGTTCAAATTGCAATATAAACAAAATTTCTAAAATAGGAACGCAAAAAACAAATAAAGAAACTCAATCAGGACAGCTGCAACCCCAAAATATGCAACTATCTTCTTTTTGCTACAAAGATTACATGTTAAATAAACGAATAACATCTTTTAAAGGCACACCGGATTTTGCTCCAAACACTCAACCTAAAACTAGAGATGAATTTCTTGCAGAAATAATAAAAACAAATAAATATTCAAAAGAAGAGACTGAATTAATTCTTAAAATGGTTGATAAAATCATCGAAAACGACCAATGGGAAGAAACAGACGAAACACTGATATATGAATTACTTACAAGCTTAGCAAACAGTAAAATAAATTCCGATATAAATACATTACAAAAAATAACAGATAAGATTTGTGAACAAGAACAAGATGATGACTATATTGAAATTAACCCATTACTAAAAGGATTATCTGCCTTATGTTCAAATATAGACTCTCAAGATTATAATTTTGCATTGATATTCGATGGCGCATTTAATGGTATTTTAGATTGCGAAAATACTGACGCAGTGTATTCATACTGTGATTTAATACGGGATTTACTAAAAGAAACAAATACAAAGAAATTTATAGAATTTGTAAAATGTATAAATAAGCAGGTTTCAGGCAATAGTCAAAAACTGCAAAGCGCAATTGATACAATGAAAATACTATCACGAAAAGAAGGTTTGAAAAAAGACGATTTACTTGACGGATTATTACTCTGCCATTCTGAAAATACAGAAATAACAGATGTAAAACAAAGATTAAATGCCAGAAAATCAATTCCGGAAGTTTTTTCAAAACTCAATGCAGATAATGAAGAATACTATGCATTTGAAAAAACATTTGCTTCAAGCATAGAAGAACTTAAAAATAGAGGTTTTTCAAATGATAAAGTTGCAGAGTTACTTAAATATGACGACTTTTTTCATAAAATAATGAATATAGAACACATTGCAAAAACAGATCCTGTAATACTTGCAGACTTTTTAGAAACAACAAAAGACTCAGCAAATTATTATGACACAATGTATGAATATACAAGAAGTTCGTCTATGTTTAATAATTTATTAATTGAATTTGGCTCAGATTTATCCAAATTTCCGCCAAATAGTATTTTTGAAAGTGATACAGGCTGCCAATATACAACAGAAACATCAAAATCAGTAATAAAAGAACTATCTTCATTCTTGGAAAAACAAGAATTAAAGAGAGATATGACAGTATACCGCGGATGCGGATTTGGCATCTTAAATCAAAAAACGCTTTCCACAGGTGAGAATGCCGGTGATGCAATTCACAATGCAATAAAAAATAATGATAGTAATAAAATCAATCAAATTCTTAAAGAATTAACCAATTCATCATTTGCACATGATAATTTCCTTTCAACTTCTTTTGAAAAGGGAGGCGCTGCAAATTTCATAAAAAAATCAGGGGGTATTCTTTGGAAAATCAATGCTCCGAAAGGGTCTCACGGAATATATGCAGACCCGTTTAACATTGAAAACGGCTTGGAAAAAGAAATTTTATTTAATAAAGGCTATACGTTATGTGTTAAAAACGCAAAAGCAGATGGAAAAATTGTATATATTGAAGCTGATTTATTATAGATAAATTTATTTTAAATTTTTATACTATAATAAAATCACTATGATTACGAAAAACGAAAACACTCAAAATACAACTCAAATAGAAATAAAAGAGAACAAAAATAAATTTTTATCAATTGTTTCAGGCGTTATTTTTTGTACAATATTTGCACTTATTGCTTATTTTACATGCAAAATTGATTTTTGCATAAAATATAATCTTAATTCTTTAACGCTTGCAATAATTATTGGTATGCTCATTGGAAATATATTAAATAAATATATTCCTGAAATTTTTAGAGAAGGCATAACCTTTTCAAGCAAAAGAATTTTAAGATTTGCCATAATTTTATATGGTTTTAGAATTACTTTTGTACAAATAGCAAATGTTGGTTTATCAGGCTTAATCACAGATGTAATAATGCTTACAACTACATATTTAATTGGTTATTATTTAGGAACAAGAATATTTAAACTTGATAAAGACTTATGTATGCTAACTGCAATCGGTTCTTCAATTTGCGGAGCAGCTGCTGTTTTAGGTACAGATTCAGTATTAAAAGCGAAATCACATAAAGTTTCACTTGCTGTTGCAACAGTTGTCTTATTCGGTACAATTGCAATGTTCTTATATCCTTTTATCTATAAATTAGATTTTCTTAGTGCAAACGCATTTGGTATTTATATAGGTTCCACAATTCACGAAGTTGCACAAGTTGTTGCCGCAGGAAGTGCAGTTTCAAAAGCAACAATGGATACGGCTGTTATTGTTAAACTAACAAGAGTTATGATGCTTGTTCCTTATTTATTTTTACTAAGTATGTATTTAGCAAAAAAATCAGGCGAGAAAATGAGCAAAATACAAATTCCTTGGTTTGCAATACTTTTTGTTGTCGCTTGTGGCATTAATTCTATAGGTTTTATTCCGCAAACTATAATAACAGGTATTATCGAATTTGATATAGTTCTTTTAACATTAGCAATGTTTGCACTTGGTGTAGAAACAAACTTTAAGAAAATTCAGGGTTTAGGTATAAAGCCAATACTACTTGCACTAATTATGTTTATTTGGCTTGTATTCGCAGGTTTTGCAGTTTCAAAGTTTATTTAAAACTAAATATTTAAATTGTCAAAAAATCTTTTTAATTCTAACTGTGAAGGAATATTCTTTTTATATATAGAAATAAGTTTTTTATATAAATCAGTATCTTTTAAAGTTTTTTTAGAAGATTTTATATGAGGCAATATCATTTGTTCTATTGTTTCAAAGCATAGGTTTTTGATAAAATTATTAAATAAATTAATTTCTTCATCTTGATATTTTAACTTTAAATTATCAATAATCTTTTCTTCTTCTATATTTTTCAACTTCATACTATATAAATCATATATATAATAAACCAATTTTAAACCTCTACCTTTTAAAAATCTAATTGATTTATTTTTTTCTAGCATTATTTGTGTATAAAATTTTGTTTTAACTTTATCATTCAACGCAATAGAACACAATAATATATAATATATAGTCTCTAATATTGAAATATCAATATTACTTGGCACTAAATATTGAATTTTGTATTCAAATACACTTAATAGGACATCCAACATTTTATTTTTTTTATTACTATTTACTTTTTGACCGATATATTTATTACAAATTAATAAATTATTTTCACTATTAAACCTTTCTTCGTTAAATATATGAATATTAGAAATTTCGGGAATAAATATATAAAAAGCAGGAAACCCCAGAAATGACATATCTCTTACATATATACTATTATCCGTAATATTAGAAATACTACTAATAAGGAATTCTAATAGTTCTTTATTTGTTATATTTTCTGTTTCTGAAAACCAAGCTGATTTTGAAAAATCATATGAAACTTTCTCACTATAAAACTGGTCTTCTAAATATTTATTTAATTTAGTTGTTAAACCAGCTTCAAAAATTCTTTCAATTATTGAAAAAATTTTCATTTCATAAAAATATTTATATTCACTTTCTGTTATATAAAAATCAGAATATAACTTTTTATTTTCAATATTTTTAAAACCTTGCGCAAATTCAGTTAAACATCTTTCAATTGATACTGGCAAACTTGGTTGAGATGCAAAACCGACTGATAATGTTTCATTTTTTGTATCTTTAAATAATAAACAAACTACAGGTATTTTTTTTCCTAAAGAGGCATCTTTTATGCTTATTTCATATCCTTTTTTTTCAAGATATTTTATAATATTCATTATATTCTCATAATGTTCATATTCAGATTTTGGAATATCAGGCATTACTATCTTTTCAGAAAATATTTTCAAGACAGCATATCGTTCGCATATTTCAGAAAACCCTTGTACCATAGCTTCTTCAATAGTATTACCGGCAGCCATTCCATTACTACCTTGTATTTTTAATAATATTGAGAATGGCAAATCAACTTCTTTTTGGCTTTTCAAACTATAAAAAGGAGTCATAACAACTTTATCTGTTTTTAATTTGTCTCTTATATTTATATATTTATTTAAATTTCTTAATGAATTTTCAGGTAAAAACTTTGAAATTTCACTGCAAAGCAGTTGTTTTAATGTATATATTTTTTCATCAGGAGCAATAATAAATTCTTTATTATCAATAGATATTAAAATGTTATTTTGTAGTCTTTCCATAAATTCGGCATAACCACTTGCTAATGCATTAGATAATGTTGTTCCTTTTCCATTTGTTCCAATATTTGTTAATGGAATTTTGACCCTAACAGAATATAAGCCCTTTCCATTATTAGAATAAGCCTCAAAAATATCTTCTTCCAACTCCAAACCTAATAAATTTTTCAATATATCTTTTATCTTAAAAACTGTGTTTTCAGTTTTATCATCTTTATATATTGAATATTCCATAAAATACTTTCTTAGTTTTGTGCTTAGTTTTTATTATTATCATAGTGAAGAACAACTTCACCTGAAGCAAGTGTTTTTTGAACATCAATAATTCTTTGATTAGAACTGCCTACCCAACGAAGTTTTTCTTCGTATAAAGATTTTACAAATCTTCCGTCAACTAAAACATCAATATATTTCATTTTAGGATTATCTTGAAACTCTTCAAAACGGAAACCGGTATAAACCCAAACTGTCTTATTAGGATATAATTCTTTAACTTTTCTCATTAATCTGAATGTTGTACCTCTGTTAAACGGATGCAATGGGTCACCACCCGAAAAAGTTATACCTGAGATATAAGGTTTATCAAGCGCTTCAAATAATTCATTTTCGGCAGTTTCATCAAAAGGCAAACCACCTGTTATATCCCAAGTTATAGGGTTTTGACAGTCTTCACACTGATGGTTGCAACCGGCAACCCACAGAACAACTCTCAACCCATCGCCATTTAACATATCGTCTTTTGTAATATTATGATAGTTCATGATTACATACTTACTCTGTCTTTAATCTCTTCCATTTTTGCTTCGTTTAAACGTGTATCACCTTTAACTCTTGAGTAAGATAAGTAACCGTTCATTCTATCTATTTTAGTTAAATTTCGGCTTCCACATTTCGGACATACATCCATATTTAATTCTTGGTGTCCGCAATCATCACAATATGATAATGATAGATTTACACCTTCATAAAATCCCATATCCATCGCTCTTTCAATAAGAGTTCTAATTGCTTCTTTATTATATGCAATCGGATATTTTACATATTGGATTTTACCACCGTTCATCAAATCCCAAAATCTGTTTTCTAAATCTTGTTTTTCAATCGGGCTTATATCTTCTGTAACATGGCAGTGGAAGCTGTTTGAAACATATCCTCTGTCTGATACATTTGGAACAACCCCGTATTTTTCGCGGAATTGTTTAACTTGTAAACCGCAAAGATTTTCAGCAGGTGTGCCATATAAAGCATACAACCAACCGTCTTCTTCTTTAAATTCATTTACACGTTTGTTAATATATTCCATAACTTCAACTGCAAATTGACCGTCTTCTACTAATGATTTACCGTTGTAAATTTCTTGCAATTCATTTAAAGCAGTAATACCAAAAGAAGCAGTTGCAGCTTTTAATAACGGTTTAATTTTATCGTGGAAGTTCAAATGACCGCCATAGAAACCGCCTTCACAGTATGCAAGAGGATTTGTTGAAGCTTTTAGTTCTCCAAGATAATCATAGGTTCTGATGTGGAGATTTCTAATCATTTCCATATAGTAATCAAGAACTTCATAAAAATCTTTGCTTTCTTTTTTAGATTTTGCATAAATCATAGGTAAGTGAAGACTTATAGCACCAATGTTAAATCTACCTACAAAGATAGGTTTATCATTTTCATCTTCAGGTTTCATACCGCCTTTTTCATACCAAGGAGATAAAAACGCTCTGCATCCCATTGGAGAAATAACTCTGCCGTATTTTTTATAAATACTTGCAACATATCCGTCACCTGTTAAAGATAACCAATCGGGATACATTGAACGTTGAGAACATTCAATACCTGCTTCAAATACTTCTTCAAGCTCGCCGCCTTTACCGTGAAGATTTTTATCATATAAGAATACAATTTTAGGGAATAACACAGGTTTCTTGCATTCTTTTTTACCTTGACCGCCTTGTCTTGTTTGAAGAGCTGATATTGAAGCCATTTTTTCATATTCACTTGTACCCAAACCAAGAGTAATTGTGATGAACGGATAATCACCTCTTGACGAAGCAACTGTGTTAAATTTATATTCCCAACCTTGGAAACCTTGATCGTAGTCTGTTTTAACGTCAGCTAAAGCTTCTTTTCTTGCTTGTTCAAACGACATACCCATTGAAATATAACGAGCATATTGTTTTTCATAAGTTTTTTCAGCATAAGGCGCCAATAATTTATCAACTTCAGGTACGGTAAAACCGCCATATTGCTGGCTTGCAGCAGCCATAACGATATCACCGATTACGTCAAAAGCAACACCTAGTGATTTTGGTTCGTTGTACCAAATATTCCCCATTTCAAAGCCGCCTCTTAATACAGAGCCGACATCAAATAAGCAACAGTTCATAGTATCACGTCTTGCTGACATATCGTGAATATAGATATAACCGTCTTTAATTGCTTGCAATTCTTCAACTGTTAAGAAGAATTTTTTGTATAATTCTTTATTTAATTCATTAAAAATTAATGAACGTTTTGTAGATACAAGTGCAGAGTCAGAATTTGAGTTTTCTTTATCGCCAATATACATAATTTTTTGGCTTTCCTGATAAACTTTATCAAGCATTCTAACAAAGTCTTGTTTATAGTTACGGTAGTTTCTATAGCTTTGGCAAACTTTAGGTACAACTGTCTCAAGTGCTTCTTCAACTATATTGTGCATTTCTTGAATGTATATATCAGTTTTACCAAGCTGATCGACTTCTTTCATAACATTTGCACAAATTTTTTCAAGCTGTTCATCCGTAAAATTAAGTAAAACGCGTCTTGCAGATTTTTTAACAGCATTTATAACTTTATTAACATCAAATTTTTCTTTAGTTCCATCTTTTTTAATAACAAAAAGTTCTTTTGCTTCGCTATTTTCCATGCTCTACCCCTATTTTGTTTTCATATCCCAAAAAGCGTTTTATCAACGCGGTTTTAAAGATATTTTTTCCCAAATCTCTAATTTGTATCAATTTTATTATACGCCAATTTTACTTGCCTGTAAATAGAAATATTCAGATGATAATAATTATCATTTTTGTAAAATAATATTAATTTTATTAGGATTTTTTTGATAAAGAATAAGTTAATTTGTATTGTATTTTACTGTTTTACTTACTTATTTAAGGGGAAAAGAAATATTTAAAAATTTTATTTATTATTTTCATATAGTTCATTTTGTAATATATCTAATTCACAAAAAAGAGCATCTGTTTCTTCAAAAAATTTTTCAGTATCTTTGATAATTGACTTTAATGCACATATTCCAAACAGCTCAAGCAACATTTCAATACCTCTTCTTATCTTAATCTTATTATATAACCCTTAATTTAAAATATGTTATAATTCATCAGAACTAATATCGCTAAGACGTTGTGTTTTGATTTTCTCTTAATTTAAAATATGTTATAATAGGATATACAAAAGACACAAAATAATATATAATAATTGCATAATATACTTTAAGTTAAGAGACCAATCATAATTGACAGGAGAATAGTTGCCTCCTCTGTATGGTAAATACACGAAATAACTCATTCTCCAAACCTTTCAAAAATTACATGACATTATTATTGTAGCATAAAAGTTACCAAAATGTCATTTGTTGTTCTGTGTTTTCACCAAGTTTTTTCTTATATTTAGAAGGATTATAGTCTGTTTTTTCTATGCAGACAGAATTACTCCATTGCCTGTCTGTAAGATAAAAAACATGAACTTGACCTGTAGTGGGAGCTAAGTTCTTTATAAGTTTTATATATTGTTCGGTTTTATCATAAGTAACACAAGAACGCACGTATATTGAATTTTGGAGCATAAAATAGCCTAATTTTAAAAGGTCTTTTCTAAAATTATTAGCCATTCGTAAATCTTCTTTATCTACTACAGGCAAATCAAAACAAACAAATAGCCAGCCCATTCTGTATTTACTCTTCATATTCTCTGTTTTTCTGTGTATCTTTATGTAAATACTGTTCCCTTACATCGGGCAAAAAGATTTTAGAAGAATTAAATAACGAAAAAGCATTAGCAATTTCTTCTATATAAATATCAATAATATCAATTATCTTATAACTGTTTTCTTTGTATTTTATTCTGTAATTTTTTAAACAATTAGGAATATATTTTATCCATTCTTGAATTTCTTCATTTTCAAATTCATCAGGATAGTTTTGTGAGAAATAGTACAGATACAAATCAATAAAAGCTCTAAACGGTTCGGTTAAATCATAAACCAACGGAGTAGTTTTATAGTTGCCTTTATGATGAATGCCTAAATTAGGCAATAATCCATGAATCAAAATAGAGCGGTATATTATAGTTTTTAAAATCGCATAACCATAATTCAGGCAAGCATTTTCAAAACTTTGAGCATTTTTATGCTCACGATTCATTGGTTCACTAAGAAAGAAAAAATAATCTTTCCAATATTGTTTAGCAATATTAGCTTCATTCATTAACGGTTTATTAATCAAGTTATATAAATTATGAGTATCACAGCCAATTAAGTCTAAAACATAAGCTTGATTTAAAGCTTTTTGCTTTACAATTTTCTTCCATAAAGTAATTGTAAATTCTTCATTTTGTTGAATTTGATTTTTAAAAACATTAGTTTTAACAATTCTTGCGAGTGGAACGCTCCAACCGATTGGTTGAAAAGTTCTATCGCAATGCTGAATAACCACATTATTTTTTAATAACGCCGCTATTGCATTGTTTGAAAACGATACGGCAGGCGTACACACTATTACTGCTTTTATATCATCAACAGCTATTTTATAGCATTCACCTGTTGATTTTATTTGACAGAATAAAAGCCCTTTATCTATAGAAATATAACTTCCTGCTTTTGTTATATGTAAAATATGATAACTCATAGATTACATTTAATTATATTTTTATACTTGTCAATTTTTTAGTTTTTCAATTTATAAAAACCTGCTATTGATAAGTTTTTAGCACTTGTTAAAATTTCTTGTCCTATATTATTTTCTAAATGAATTACTCCAGCTTTTACAATAATTGTTCTTAATTTATAAATACCTTTTGGATAAGTCATTGCACCTGCTTTATAATCATTAGGGATTTCAACTAAACAACCCGAATAGAAAACCTCACCACCGTTATATAGTTTGCAACCCATTTCAATAAGGTTATCTTTAACTTCTTTTGTAGATTTATTAGAGAATATAGGCATAACTCGTATACTGCCTTTTTTATCATAATATAGAATTTGACCTTTATGTCCCTTGGAATGCTTAAACTGACCTTTAGTACCTTTTGTTCCGAAATCACTATATTCACCAATTCTCTCTCTGCCGTTTAAGTCGATTTCGAGTTGTCCTTCCGAAACAAGTATAAGAACTTTTTTAACTTTTGTTTTTTTCTTTGGATGAACATAGTTTTGAAGCATTGTTTTCCAATCTTGAGCAGAAAGTTTTTCTTCCAATTTTGAAGTTAAATCATCTTTTATAACCGTATCAACAATATTTTTTATCGCTTTTATATCCTGTTTCATGTCTTCTAATGTAACACGAGAAGTTATATAAGCTTTATCATCAATAATTCTCTTGCCGTAAATTGTTTCAAGCGGTCTTGTATTCGCTTTTAAAGGTTTTTTATGAGTATAAGGGAACGGCATTAATTCATTGATTTTTTGTTCAATATACGGACGATTTAAACCTTCCACATAATATTTATGTCTATCTTTATCAAGTTTTAAATTTCTTGCATAACTAATACAAATAGCATCCAATGCGTGGTGTTTAGGGTTACTTCTGTTCTTTTTAGCATCATCGCCAAGAATAGCATTCAACCTGTATATGTTTCTGATTTTTGCAGTCATTGCACCATTTTCTACAAATACATGGCGGGTAGAACCCTCAGTCTGCATACCCCAGCTGCATAAAAAGTGAGTAATTCCACTTGCAACTTTGGCAACTTGTGCTGTTTCTGCAAGACCGTTATAGCTATCAATTAATTTTTCGCATTTATCAGTCGGTAAAACAAGTAATTGCGCTTTCTTTCTGCCTAACTTACCTTTCATATTCAAAACTCTTGTTGTATACTCTGCCCAACGCTCTTTATCGTTATACAGCCATTCATAGGGTGTTCTGCCTGCTTTGTCTTGATTTTCTTTGTTATAACAAAGTACTTTATTGTATAAAGCGTCATTACCACCTAATGTTCTAGGATAAATATGGTCAATCTGGCAATTATCAATATCAGCAATTCCAATTCTATCCCCGCTATATATACATCTGCAATCCTGTAATTTAGCAAGTTTCCATTTTAAAAAGTTTGTCTCACTGTATGCGTTTGCGTCAACAAGTTCTTGTTTTATTTGTTCATTAATTTTTTCTTGGTCTTTCATATATTTTGCAGTATTATTTGCTTTTACACTGCCAAATAACGAATTATCCGCACCATCACGAACAAATTCAAAAATTACTTCATCGGGTTTACCATCCAGCATTAATTCAATAAAAAGATTTTTAAATATCTGTAATCTGTTTCTTACAACAGGATTTGTAATATTACCTATTAAAATATCACTTTCTTTATCGGCATTTTGAGAGATTTTTTCCATTTCGTATCTGTTATCGGGAATACAAAGACTATTCCAATCACCTAATTTATCAAGCAGACTTTGTATTTCTTCTTTTGTTATTCCATTTGGAGTTCCGTCTTTATCAATATATTTTTCAACATCAACTTTAGATGGTTCAATGCAATTAATTAAAATATCTATCATTATTTGCATAGCACGTCTGCAAAAAGAAGAACGACCCGAAATATTTGCTTTGAATGACTCCATTTTATCTTTTATAGTTTTCTTACCGATAACATTTTCAATATCAGTTTTAGAAACTGTGAAACTTGGATTTTTTATTATTCCTTTTCTGTAATCGGTTAATTTTTGCACCCATTCAGGAAGTTTATTTTCATAAATTTGTTTTATATCATAAGGTGCCAATCTTTGGTCACTATCAGATGTAAACGCATTTGTATAACGAAAATTTTTCAATTGCATTAATAAAGTAAAAGAAATATTTTCAATTGTATCAGCGCTGCAAACATTTCTTTTAGGAAGAAGTTTACACTTTGCGATTACACGATTATCAAATCTTGGGATTTTTTGACCTAAAACGCCTTGCCAATCACGTTTTGTGCCGCGGTATTGTATCCATTCCGGATTATAATATGAGCCGTAAGCCTCACGATATTCACCATATAAAAATTCTTCAACAGAGATTTTTTCTAATTGAGGCAATTGCTTCTTAGCTTCTTCCCATAATTTTGTTAACTCTTTTATTACAAGTGTTCTTGGTGCTACTCTGCCTGATGTTCTTACTTTCTCAGGGGTTAAACCAATAATTCTTTTAAATTCAAGCGGAATTTGTTCATTCCACAACCCAAGCAAAAGAGCATCATAAAAACAAGGATATTTATAATCATCAGAGTTAATAAGTTCCAAATCATCTTTGCAAGAATATTTTTTTACGGCTTCTTCATTTTCTTTATCATCCGTAGAATTTGCCCAAGCAAGTTCAGTATCATAACCTCTACGTTGAATTGCGTTATGTAATGCTTTATAAATTTGCCATTCTTCAAGTGTTTTGCCTTGGATTAATGCACATCTTAAGATTGTTGAATTATATATAGTATCTTCGTCCTTTGAAGCAAATTCTTTTTTGAATTTTTCGTCAGTGCAATCTAATACATTAAGTCCTGCATTATTCCACAAACGTGCAAACCATTCTTCTCTTTTTCTATGAGCCTCCAAAGTTTTTGCTGTTCGTCTTCTGTTACGATTATCCTCAACCGCTGAATGGTCTTTTTCTATTATTACAGAGCCCAAGTCTTTTATTTCATTATCTTCCCTAACACAATAACCAATACTTGCTTTACCCATATCAAACGCAAAAATTCTTGCCATATACATATCCTTTAACTGTTTTCGTAACTTTTATGATAACAAATTTAATAATACTTGTAAAACAAAACTCTATATGACTAATTGATAAAATATCAAATATATTTTAAAATTAGCGTATGAATTTAATGGGATATATTATAAAAAGATTTTTTCAGACGATACCGTTACTTTTTTTAGTATCGTTAATAAGTTTTTTTCTTATAAGGTTAGCTCCTGTTGACCCATTGGCTGAATTAAAATTAAACCCTTCTATTACTCAAGAAACGTTAGACTATGAAGTTCAGCGTTTAGGTTTAGATAAACCCGTCATTGTACAATATGGATTGTGGCTTAAAAGCTTTGTTAAAGGAGATTTAGGCTATTGTACTACAGGTGAAAAAGTTGCTGATAAATTAATGGAGCGAATACCAAACACCCTATTATTAACAAGTTTTGTAATACTGTTTACTTGGCTTGTTGGTATTCCTTTGGGCATTGTTGCCGCTTTGCATTGGCGAAAGCCGATAGATAGGATTTTAACAATCCTTTCCAGTATAGGAATGGCGATACCCTCGTTCTTTTTTGCATTATTATTATTAATTTTTGCTGTAAAAACAGGTTGGTTTCCAACAGGAGGACTAACAAGCTATAACTATTCGGAAATGACTCGAATGGAAAAACTTATAGACATATTACATCATTTAGTTCTACCTGTTATTGTTCTTTTTACAATTTCACTTTCCGGTTTGCAAAGACAAATGAGAGGCAATCTTTTAGATGTTCTTCAATCCGATTACGTTAAATTTGCGCGTGCAAAAGGCTTAAGTGAAACTAAAGTTATTTATAAACACGCACTTCGCAATGCAATTAACCCAATGGTAACATTATTAGGTTTTGAATTTGCATCTCTTTTAAGCGGTGCTGCTTTAACTGAATACGTTTTTCAATACCCGGGTTTAGGAAGATTAATTCTTGAAGCAGTTATGAAATCCGACATAAATCTTGTTATGGCTTCACTAATGATTGGCACAATTATGCTTGTTTTAGGAAATCTGCTTGCAGATATTTTACTAAAACTTGTTGATCCGAGAGTGGAGGCTGTTTAATATGACTAAACTACCCGACATTCAAAGTTTCAATAAAGAAAATCTTTTAAAAACTGTTTTAAAAGATAAATTTGCACGTGTTGCCTTTTGGGTACTGGTTTTATTATATCTTGCCGTATTTTTAGCCTCATTTATAAGCCCATATACAAAAGATTATTCAAACAGAAACAAATCCTACTGCCCGCCTTCAAAGATTTATATAATAAACGAAAAAGGAAAGCTGTCATTACCATATACATACAATTACATAAGACATTTTGATAAAGAAAATTTCGACACAAAATATACTGAAGACAGAACTCACAAATACAAAGTAAAATATTTTGCTAAAGGCAAAAAATACAAACTTTTCGGCATAATTCCTTTTAACAGGCATTTTTATGATGTTGAGAAAGGCGGAGAACTTTATCTTTTAGGAACAGACATAAATGGCAGAGATAATTTCTCGCGTATTTTATACGGCGGTCAAATTTCTTTAACTATAGGATTTTTGGCACTGCTTGTTTCATTTCCTTTAGGTATGATTTATGGGGGAATTTCAGGTTATTTAGGCGGAAAAACTGATTTTATAATGATGAGAATATCTGAAGCCATTATGTCTATTCCAAGTTTTTACCTGTTAATAATATTGGCTTCAATATTGCCGGCAAATATGACAAGTGCACAACGATTCAGTCTTATCGTTGTTATTCTGGCATTAATCGGCTGGGCAGGTTTTTCAAGAGTTGTGCGCGGAATGGTGCTTTCAATTAAGAAAAAAGAATTTGTTATAGCTTCTGAAGCAATAGGGGCTTCAAATATGAGAACAATTCTCCACCACATACTTCCACAAACATTAAGCTATGTTATTGTTGCAATAACACTCAGCGTGCCTTCTTATATTTTATCTGAATCCGGTTTAAGCTTTTTAGGGCTTGGTATTCAGCAACCCGATGCAAGTTGGGGGAATATGCTTAAAGAAGCACAAGAATTTATAAATATAATATCTCGTCCTTGGTTATTAACCCCGGGTTTTTTAATTTTTGTTGCAGTCTTAGCTTTTAACGTAATTGGTGATACAATAAGAGATGTACTGGATCCTAACAGCAAGGAAAGATAAAACCAATGGAAGAATTTTTAAGTTATTTCCAAATCGAAAACGCAGACATCTTAATTAGAATTATTTTTGCAATAATTCTTGGATCAATAATCGGATTGGAAAGAGAATTAACAAATAAATCTGCAGGCTTACGTACGCAAATTATGGTGTGTTTAGGTGCTTGTATCTTTACAATTCTTTCTATACACGGTTTTGCAACAGCTGTTACTTTATACCCCCTTGGCGACCCTTCAAGAGTTGCGGCACAAATTATTACAGGTATCGGTTTTATTGGCGCTGGCACCGTATTAAGACAAGGTTTAACCGTAACAGGTTTAACTACTGCTTCAACTTTATGGATAGTTGCTGCAATCGGAATGGCATGCGGCTGCGGTAAAATCAGCATTGCTGTTGTTTCTACCGTTCTTTCAGTTGCTATTCTTGTTTTAATTAGAATTTTTGAACGCAAACTATTACCTAAAAATCTTAAACATATGAGAACTATAAAAATTTCTTTCTTATGCAAATATGAAGAATATGACGAAATTTATAAAAAACTTACGGAGATATTTCCTGAAATCATTGATTATAAACACAGAACAATTGATGAAGAAGGAGATAATCTAAAAATTAGTGCAAAACTGGTTTCTAATGAAAAAAATCCTGTAATGCAGATTTACAAGAAACTTGATGAAATAAAAAATGTACGTTCTGTAAACGTAAAAGAGATATTTGATTAAAATCAAAAAAATGCTAATATAGTCTAAGTTATTCGGGAATTAAGTATGGAACAAACAGAAAAATTATATTCGGATATTCCACCAACAAGATTAAGAAACAGAAAAGAAAAAATGCGAACAGCAAAAAATGATCCTTTCTGGACATGGGTTGCTGACAGAATTTTATTTAGAATGCTTAGTCACAGATTTTATGCCTTGCGCATTAAAAACCTAGAAGCATTTAACGAAAGAAGAAATAAAAATTTTCCTTGTATAATATACGCTCCACATAACAATTGGTGGGACGGTATTGTAGGGTATAACCTAATGAGAAGAGCATTCAAAGTTCGTCCTCGAATGATGATAGAAGAAATGAACAGATTTCCGTTATTTGCTTATGCAGGCGCTTTTCCTGTTAATAAAGCGTCAGCTCAAGAAGCAATGAAATCTTTAAGATATATTGTTGACGACTTAAAAGAACCCGATTTAGGTTTTTGGATATTTCCACAAGGAATTGTAAGACCGCCAAATTACAGACCTATTCAATTCCAAACAGGGCTTGCGTATGTTGCTCAAAATGTTGCCAAAAAACACGGCGGTGTTAATTTAATTCCGCTGGCTGTTAATTATACATTTTTACGTGAAGACAGACCGGAATGCCTTGCAGAAGTAGGTGAACCTATAGTAATTACATCTGAAAATTGTAAATTTGACAGACACGAATTTACAAAAAAAATTCAAACAGAGTTTGAACAACTATGTGATGCACAGCTTCAAACCTTTTCAAAAGGCGAAGTTACAGGTTATGAATATGTTTTTAGACAAGATTTACCTTGGAACAGAAAATTGGAAAAGAAACTGAAAAACATTGCACTTGAAAATGTAGAACAATAATTTTGTTTTGGTGCAAACGTACCTTTTTGCACCCTACAATAGTTTAGTTATGTAAAAAAATAAAAAGGCAATTTAAAATTAAAGCAATGAAATACCTTGTCATGCTGAACTGACTGCAAAATCCATTGCATAATTGCAATGTGATTTTATGTCCCTACCTGGTGTTTGACTACTTTTCACAGAAGCTAACCAACTGAATATTATATTTGATTTGATAAATATAAAAATTGTATTTAATAGTATTAATCATGCTGTCATGCTGAACTTGTTTCAGCATCTTACCGGTTATAAATATACTCATTTAATTGCTTTATATTAAAATCTCAGATGCTGAAACAAGTTCAGCATGACATAATGTAAATTTATTGATTTAAGTTAAAAGTATCTTATTATATTCAAAACATACATACGAACAAGCTGTCACCCTGAATTTATTTCAGGGTCTTACCAATTAACAATATATTCATTGGATTGTTATATATCAAAATCTTAGATGCTGAAACAAGTTCAGCATGACAGAAAATTCCCAATTTTATATTATTCTGAAATAACATTTTCCAAATCTTTATAAATTTTCTCTAATTTTATAAATCCGTCAACAACTACCTCTCTTTGCGTTTTAAGATTAATAATTAATTTATTCCCCCAAGATTTATATTTTACAGATTGTATTTGTGATAACTTAATTTTTTCTTTAATGTAATTATTTTCTTTATTCTCTTTAGAAGTGATTATTAAAGATTTATCAGTAAGAATAATTATTTTATTTAATGAATTATTTGCCAAATAAAAACAAGGCATTAAAAGAAGTAAACATCCGACAAACAACCCAATAGTAAAATTGTCAAATTTCCCAATTATTATATGGAATAACGCTGAAAGCATATTCCAAGAAAGCACAACTATAGGGAAAGTATAACCACAAGAAGGATAAGCACTATATAGAGAAATACTATAATTTAAAACATTTTCATCACTGTTATCAGGAATAATTCTTTTTATTAATGATTTTGCTCTTTTATCTTCAATTAAACATATAAGCGCAGTTAGCAAGCATAAAATAATAAGTTCAATTATTAACACGGAAAATATCCTATATAAGGTAAGTTTCTATAATATCCTTTATAGTCTAAACCGTAGCCTACAACAAATTTATCATCAATTTCAAAGCCTGCAAAATCGGGTTCTATATCTATTTGTCTTGCGCATTTTTTGTTTAATAGTGAAACAAAAAGCAATTTTTTAGGTTGGTGTTTAATTTTAAATAAATCCGTTAAAAATCTTGCGGTTAGACCTGTATCTATAATATCTTCAACAATAACAACGTTTTTATTGTGTAAATCAGGCAAGGTTAAATCTATTGCCTGCAAGTTATTAGTTGAACGTGTTTCATGCCCGTAACTTGAAATTCTGATAAATTCCATTTGTACAGGGTGATTAAAATGTTTAACCAAATCTGCACAAAACATAACTGAACCTTTTAAAACACAAATAACATAGATTTCTTCATCTTTAGGGATAACATTTTCAATATCTTTTGCAAGTTCTTTTATTTTAGATTGCAATTCCTCTTCAGAAAATAAGACTTTTAAATCCTCTACCTTTTTATCCAATGCTATCATGTTTTCGGTTCTCCATTTTTAATTTGTGTGTTGGCACACCGTTTGTTCTAAGTTTTTCACTTAACCCGACACCCGCTGCCCATAAAACTTCATTCTCTTTGCACAATAGAATTATCTTTTCTCTATCGTGTTCGGGAATATTTTTATTTATAAAATATTTTTTTAATTTCATCTTACCTTGCATACCAAACGGCTGGATAATATCACCGTTTCTGCGGGTACGAATTGTAAGAGGAAACTCTATTTTGGATAAATCCACATAAGCCGTATTACTTGTAGCTTTCGGATATTTTTCAACTGTTTTGCTTGTTTCTTTAATAATTATATTAGCTATATCACCTAACGCATAAACACCTGTAGATGGAACTTCAACCTCTTCTTCTATTTTTTTATAATGTTCACTATATACAAAATAAGTGAATTTATTTGATACAAATAACCACTTATCATTTGCAACAGAAAGTGTTTTACCTGTTTTAGAATTTTGATTATCAGCTATAAAATTAATCACTTCTTGAATTTTAGAAAAACTTGGTTCCAAGTCATTTTCTACTAAAAGTTTATAAACAAAATGCTGCTTTATTGCAGAATTAAGTATTAAAAAGTTTTGGGTAAGCCATTTATCACCAAGTGTAATTTGATTCTCAATATTCTGCATTAATTCATTAATTACTTTATTGTTGCCAGCTGCAATATCTGCAAGGGTTATTAGTGAATTTTCAATATTAGGATTTATATGCTTAATTGCAGGCATAATATTGTGTCTGATATTATTGCGTGCATATTTTGTATTTTTATTGCTTGAATCATTATTCGGATAAAGTTCATTTTTAATGCAGTATTCTTCAATATCTTTTCTTGCGAAATTCAAAATAGGGCGAATAACTTTAAATCCGCCTAAATCACGAAGTTCACGAATACCCTCTAAGCCGTTTAACCCTGTACCTTTAATAATTCTGTAAAGAATAGTTTCTGCATTATCACTTTTTGTATGAGCTGTCAAAATCGCATCTGCTTCAAATTCTTCAGCACAGCGTTTAAAGAAATCATATCGCATTTCACGCGCAACAAGTTCTGTTGCTTTTGTTCCTTCTGCCAAAGTATCAGATATAAAAGTAATATCATTTTCTTCGCAAAAAGCAAGACATCTTTCTTTCTCAGCTTCCGATTCTTTTCCTCGCCAATTATGGTTTAAGTGTGCTGCAACAAGCAGAAAACCATACTCTTTAGAGAGTTTGTTCATAATATCTAACAGGCACATGGAATCCCAACCGCCGGAAAAACCGACAATAAAAGTTGTTTCACAGGAAATATTTACATATTTCTTTAATATATTTCTTACTGTTTCTTTCATCTTTATTATTATAACAGATTTTTATACTTTTTTTCACTATTTCTTTTATCGTATTATTTATTGTTATAAAATAATATAATAACAGAAGATGAAGAAAGAACTCTAATTTCTAGAAAGTTAAAAATGGAATATCAAGCGAAAGAAAATTTAGATATACAAGAAAAATATTCCACTAATTATAATAATTTTATAGTAGAGCTATTACATAAGACAATACAAAAATATAATTGTATTTCCGTATTAGATTTTGGTTGTGCAGACGGTTTTTTTCTTAAAAAATTAATTAAAAAAAATAATAATATTAAAATAATCGGATTAGATACAGACTGTAAACTTAGGGAAAAATGTAAACAAAATAATATTGAAACATTTGAAAACTTAAATGAAATTACCGAAAATTTTGACTTAATATATACGTTAAATGTTCTGGAACATATTAAAGATGATAACTCGGCACTTGAAGGAATCTATAATAAATTAACTAAAAACGGTGTATTTTTAGTGTATGTTCCTGCTTTTATGTTTGTATATTCCTCATTAGATGAAAAAGCACAGCATTATAGAAGATATACTCTAAAAGAACTAAAACAAAAAATAGAGAATGCCGGTTTTGAAATACAAAAAATAGAATACTGCGATTCTCTTGGGATTATTGCAAGCATTTTATATAAATTAAAAGATAAATTACTTCATGATAATTATGGTGAAATTAAAATATGGCAAGTAAAAATATATGATTTTTTACATCCTATAAGCAGACTATTAGATAAAATACTTTTTTCAAGATTTATAGGGAAAAATATTTTTGCAATAGCAAAGAAAAGAGTTGATTATGGACAATCTAACAAACAATAAAGAATTTAATTTTTTAAAATGGATATTTATTCTATTCTCATTAGTTTTTGTAGTCTATACAACAATAACAATGCGCGCATTATATATGGATGGTGCATTCTTTATGATAGAACAATTGAACAATTTATCTAACGGAATATATCAAATTCATACTGGTTATTCGGAACATCCAAGGTATATAATTGCTTTTCTTTCACAATTTCCATTATGGATTTGTAATTTTATAGGATTATCAGGTAAAAAATTTTTATTAATGCTGTATTCTTTTACAACATTTTTCTTACCGTTGCTAATTTTATATTGGAATTACAGATTAACACTTAAAACAAAAAGAATTGATGTATTTTTCTGGCATTTATTAACATATTCATTAATACTTATAACATTTTCAATATTTTCTTGTGTCGAAATATATATAGGTGCCGGTTTACAATTTATCTTATGGAATTACCTTGTATCTGATACTGAAATAAAAAAACGTGATGCATTAGCTTTAATAGTCTGTTTAATATGTTTGTTTGCAACATACGAATACATAATATTCCTTGGCCCAATTATCTTTTGTTCGCATTTTCATTATGTGTTACAAGATAAATCGATAAAAAATCAATACTATAAAACATTAATTGGTTTAGGTTCTTTAGGTGCTGCAATATATAATATTTATTTTATGATAAATGTTCAGGGTGAAGGTGGAGAAATTGCGAGGTTTTTTAAAGAATGCCATGATTATTTACCCTATATTTTTCAGTTATGTAGTTTATTTTCTGTAATAACAATAATATTTCTATTAATTTTTGTTTGGAAGAAAACTAAAATTAACAGAATTCAAATTATAATAATGGCATTATTTTATGTATTAGCTTTTCATTACCTTATAACAATTCCCATACAATCAATATATCCAATGTGGGAAGGGCATTTCCGGTCTATCCCTTGCTGGGCAATTCCTCTTATATTCATAATTATGAGTATAACTGATAGGATTAGAACCGATATAAATTATCAAAGATACACTAATCTTATATGTATAGTTCTTCTATGCGGAATTGTACAAACACTTTGGCAAATAAATAATACTTATTATTGGAATAAAAATATTATATATATGAAAGAAGAATTAGCAAAAACAAATGAACTGTTATATATTCCGACAGAACACGAAGAAATGTCAGGCTTTCACAATGAAGAATTACGAAGATACATCTGGCACGGAGTTTTTACCCCGACGAGTATTTTATTTTCAGATAATTATGAACAAAAAACATTATTAATGACATACGACGTACAGCCAGACCCAGGCAACGTAATTGATAGATCCGCATTATATGTAAGACCGGATAATTCAGGCAAAATGTCAGTATCTTTTGGAAGTATTATAGATATCAAAAACAAATATTGGGATTTGACTAAGTGTGCTAAAGCATTAGATGAATATAATAAAAAGAATAATATTCAAACAAGAGAATAATAACTGATAAATTATACATAAAGGGAATTCTTTTTCTGTTTGCAGATTTTATAATGCAAAAAACAGAAAGGAGTTCTTATGTTATACAGAACAATAGAAATAGATGAATTAATCACAGAAAAAGACACTGCAAGACAAATTGTAGACTTAATGGAGAATAACGGTTCACATTTAAAATTAGTTTACTTAAAAAAACACGAAATGATTGAACCTCACATGTCTCATTCTGATGTATGCATATATGTAACAGATGGTGAATTAGAACTTATTTTCAATAATGATGATAATTGCGCTTGCCAAGCTTGCGGCTGTGATTTACCTGATGAAGATGATGACGAGGGTAAAAAATATAAAATAAAGAAAAATCAAATGTTTTTCTTTGAAAAAGACATAATGCACGCTGTAAAAGCATTAAAAGATACAACATTTTTATTAATTAAAATTTAAATGAAAGGCTGCTAAAATAGCAGCCTTTTTAATTTATTTGGAAGAAAAGAAAAAATGGTTTATAATAAAATACATAGGAATTAAGGATTTTATGAAAAAGATAATTTTATTATGCTTTATTATATGTTCATTTTTATTTAATAAAGCATATTGTACGGAGAACACTAACGAAATATTACACGATATGATGATTCAACAAAGAATTAATAATATTGGTGTAAAATTATTAAATGCAAATAAAATTGATGTACGAATGGCATTTATTTATGATAAAAAAGATACAAAAGTAAATACAGAACCGGCATTAAGAAAAAGACAAATTATTGTATATGATAAATCTATACAATTTGCAGAAAATGATGATGAAATTGCTGCTTTTTTAGCAAGAGAAATATGTAAAGGTGCAGAATCTTATACCGATGGAAAGGGGGTTGTAAGTGCTGCTCAAGTAGCATTTGCTCCTAAAAAGTATGAAATGTTTTTTGACAAAAGAGCTGTTGATTTTATGGTTACAGCAGGTTATAACCCTTTAGCAATTATTACATATATGAATAAATCCTTTCCGCAAAAGAGATTTGATAAATTTGGACGTACAAATTTGACATCTAAACGCCTTGCAAATATATACGAATATATTTTTACAAAATACCCGTCGTTTTTACTACATAACGAATATATAGAAAACCCTAATTATCAAAATTTCCTTTTAACTTCACAAGAAAACAGAAAAAAATTACATGAAAAAATCAAATCAGGTTCAAAGGAAACTATAAAATATGAATAAATTGAAAATTAAACTATTTATACTTTCTTTAGTTTCAATTTTTTCATTTTCAATTGCAAATTGTGAAATAATACATGATGAGTTTATAGAAAATTACTTGTCCGATAAAGAAATAAAACCTATTGAAACTAATTTAGAATATAACTATGACGAATTTGACAGAATACCAATTAAATTACAAACTATTGAAAAAATATCTTTAAAAAACAAAAATTTATATGAAAACAACAAAATACAATTAAAAGTCAAACAAAATGTAAAATATAATAATAAAGTTATTTTAAAACAAGGAACATTAGCAACAGCAGAAATACAAACATACACAACAAAAGGAATGAACGGAATTCCCGGTTCAATAATACTAGATAACTTTGAAATTCCGGGAATAGACAAATCCAAATTAAAAAGCACCTATATAAAAAAAGGAGTAAGTCTTACATTATTTGTATTACCTCTAAAATGGGCATTAACACCAATTCCCGGAGTTGGTTCTCTTACTAACTTTATTATTGGAGGGAACGCAAGTATTAATGATAAAGATACTATAATTGTATACTACTATCCCAACTGGGGTACAAAATAAGCTTATAAGCTATATTGACATATATTCTCTTTGGTAAGTTAATAAATTATATAAACAAACAAGGAGAAAATTGTGGACGAACTGCTAAAACAAATAGTTTCAAATGGGGCTAATAAAATAGATATAATGCTTATTGGTAAATCCATAATAGAATTTATTCTATTTTTTATCGCTTTAAAAATTGTAAATAAGGCATTATATTTATTCTTTGATAAAATCATTGAAAAAATTAAAGATAATGAAACAAAAAAACATTACCATACACTAAGACAACTTGGCGTTTATATAGTCGATGCAATTATTATTTTATTTTTTGTTACTAATATTTTAGAAAATTTTGGTATTAATATGAAACCAATACTTGCAACAGCAGGCGTTCTTGGTGTTGCCGTAGGTTTTGGTGCAAAAAAGATTGTAGAAGATATTTTTACGGGTCTATCTATTATTCTTACAGGACAAGTAAGAGTCGGCGACTATGTAACAATTAATAATTCAACAGGAACCGTTGAAAAATTCACCTTAACAATGATTATTTTACGTACATTTAATGGAGATGTTCATTATTTAAGAAACGGTCAAATTGATACCATAGTTAATCAAACAAAGGATTTTTCTTATCCGCTATTTAATTTGAGCGTTGCATATAATACAAATGTCACTCACGCAATGCATGTATTAAAAGAATTAGGACGAGAATTACGAGAAGACCCAAATTACTCAAAATATGTGCTTTCAGATATTGAAGTATTCGGATTGAACGAATTTCAAGACTCTGCTATTATTATTCAAGCGAGAATAAAAACAACACCTCAAGAACAATGGATGATTAAACGAAAATTTAATCAAATGGTTAAAGAACGTTTTGAAAAAGAAGGAATTGAAATACCGTTTAATCAACTTGTTGTTCATGAAGCAGAAGGAGAAAAAGTATAATGATTTTAATTACAGGCGGAGCCGGATACATAGGAAGCCATTGCGCTATAAATTTCTTAAACGCCGGTTATGAGGTTGTAATCTTTGATAATCTTGAAAACGGACATATTGAAACAGTTCGGCAACTTGAAAAAATAGGCAAAGTTCACTTTGTAAAGGGTGATTTAAGAAATCAAGAAGAAATTGATAACGTATTTAAAACTTATGATATTGATACAGTAATTCACTTTGCAGGTTATATTGAAGTAGCAGAAAGCGTTAAAAATCCTTCGAAATATTATAGAAATAATATTATCGGCTCATTAAATCTGTTTGATTCAATGGTTGCAAATAATGTTAAACGAATTGTATTCTCTTCAACTTGCGCAGTATATGGCGAACCTAAATATACTCCGTTAGATGAAAAACACCCTAAAAAACCTATTAATGCTTACGGTAAAACTAAGTTTATGATAGAAGAAATTCTCGAAGATTATGATAGAGCTTACGGTCTAAAATCAATTAGATTAAGATATTTCAATGTAGCAGGGGCTGACAGCCAATCACGAGTAGGAGAATGGCACGAACCTGAAACACATTTAATTCCTAATATTTTAAAATCTATTTTTGAAGAAGGCAGAACCTTTAAAATCTTCGGTACTGATTACGATACATTCGACGGTACTTGCGTTAGAGATTATGTTAACGTTGAAGATATGGGCGAAGCTCACAGGTTAGCTTATTTATATTTAAAAGAAAATAATAAATCAGATGTATTTAACCTTGGAACAGAACAAGGCAACAGCGTAAAAGAAGTTTTCCAAACAACAGAAAGCGTGACAGGAAAGAAAATTGCAGTTGAAATGGAACCACGCCGTGACGGTGACGCTGCAATGTTATTTGCCAATGCTTCAAAAGCAAAAGAAACACTAAAATGGCAAGGTAAACGCACACTTGAAGACAGCATAAAAACCGCTTACCTTTGGGAAAAAACAAAGCATTAAAATAGTTTTGTTAGGTTAAAACCTAACCTACACTGAATAAATAACAGTAAATTGCAAAAAAGGAGATTTTATTAATATTAATAAAATCTCCTTTTAAATCATTTTAAGTATTTTTATTTTAATAATGTATTTTCAAACTCTTTAAATTTATCTTCGATTTTATCATAATTTTCTTTCAGAATATCAAACATATTTGCAATATCTTTTTTTGAATATTCATCATCATTTATTAATTTATCTAATGCAATTATTATTGTTCTTGTTTTGCTAATTTCTATAAAAAAATTGGTCATTAAATTACATATATCATCATATTTTTGTTCTTCCAACATTATTTACCTCTCTATTTAATATTTTACTGGATTTTATCCAGTAACTTTATGTTAGCATATCCAGTAAGATATTCAAATGAATATTGAAGAATTTTATAAAAAAATTGGACTACGAATAAAGGAACTAAGAGAACTAAAAGGGTATTCTCAAGATATTTTAGCTGAAAAAGCAGATATAAGTACTGATTATTTAGGCAAAATAGAAGTAAATATAAATAATCCTGGATTAATTGGTTTATTTAAAATCATAATAGCTCTAAATGTATCTTTCGAAGAATTTTTTAAAAATATATAAATTTATTCTTTTTTATGGAAATTTATCCAGTAAAAACTAGAGATAATATCCAGTAATATTTTATGTAATGTTTAAAGAATTTTATATAGAACTTGGAAAAAGAATAAAATATTTAAGAGAAGAACATCATCTTACTCAAGAAAAGCTTGCAGAAATGGCAGGTATTAGTTTAGATTATCTGGGGAAAATTGAAGTAAGCATTAATCGTCCAGGACTGCAAACATTATTAAAAATTTCTTCTGCATTAGAAATTTCAATGGAAGAATTATTTAAAACATTATAGTTTACCTGTCATTCCGAACTTGTTTCGGAATCTGACAAAATAGAAAATTAATCATCCATTTTGATAATATAAAAGCATATATCTAATTGGTAAGCTCCTGAAACAAGTTCAGAATGACAGAAATGTTTATAATCAAACTTTAAAGATTTTATAAAAGTGGTCAATTGAATTTACAACGACAATTATCTTTTCATAAAATCAAGACTTTAGAAAAAATAATCAAATAAGAATTATTAAATCTTGAAAAAGCCAAAATCAGCGATGATATGGTTGAAAATTATTTTGCTTCTTATTCTTTAAAATTATATTGCCAAACTTTATGTAATAAAGATGAATAAAAAAGAGGACTTTGAATGTCCTCTTTTTGTTATTTATTTTGTTTATATGTATTCATAAAGCCTGTATCAAAGTTACCGCTTATAAATACTTCATCTTCAATTAATTCCTGATAGAACGGAAGAGTTGTTTTAACGCCCGTAATAACATATTCTTTTAAGGCTCTGTACATTCTTCTTCTTGCTTCTTCTCTTGTTGGAGCCCAACACATTAATTTACTGATTAAAGAATCATAATACGGAGGGATTTTATATCCTGAATATACATGAGAATCAACTCTTACACCAAAACCACCCGGAGTAATATATCCGTTAATTTCGCCAGGAGCAGGTAAGAAATTTCTGTCAGGGTCTTCTGCATTAATACGGCATTCAATTGCGTGACCGTATAACTTAATATCTTCCTGCTTGAAAGATAAAGGATTACCTGCTGCAATATTGATTTGTTCTCTTACAATATCAACATTAGAAATCATTTCAGAAATACCGTGTTCAACCTGTAAACGAGTATTCATTTCCATAAAGTAGAAGTTTTTATCTTTATCTAATAAAAACTCAATTGTACCAACACCTTCATAGTTAGCAGCTTTAGCCGCACGAACAGCCGCGTCGCCAAGTTTTTTTCTAACTTCTTCACTAACTGCAGGAGATGGAGCCTCTTCTACTAATTTTTGGTGACGTCTTTGAATTGAACAATCTCTTTCACCTAAATGAACAACATTACCGAATTTATCCGCAATAACCTGAACCTCAATATGTCTTGGATTTACTAAATATTTTTCCATATAAACATCAGGATTACCGAAGAATTTTTCAGCTTCTTGACGGCATAAAGTAATATTTTGTTCAAGTTCAGCGTCGTTATTGGCAACTCTCATACCTTTACCGCCGCCGCCTGCTGTAGCTTTAACGATAACAGGATAACCAAATTTTTTAGCAGCTGCTTTAGCTTCTTCTACATCTGTTATAATTCCTGTTCCCGGAGTTATAGGAACATTTTTTGCTGTCATTGTTTTTCTTGCGGTAGCTTTATCACCCATTAACTGCATAGATTCAGGAGACGGGCCGATAAATTTAATATTATGTTCTGCGCAAATTTCAGCGAAATCAGCTCTTTCGGACATAAAACCATAACCGGGGTGAATTGCATCAGCACCTGAAATTAAAGCTGCTGAAATAATTGCAGGAATATTTAAATAGCTTTTTGCACTTTCATTAGGTCCGATACAATAAGCTTCTGTTGCTAAACTAACATGCAATGAATCTGCGTCTGCTTGAGAATAAACTGCAACTGTAGGAATACCAATTTCTCTGCAAGCTCTGATAATTCTAACTGCTACTTCGCCTCTATTTGCGATTAATACTTTTTTAAACATATACCATTACCACTATTGTTCTACATACATAATTACCTGACCGTATTCAACAGGTTTGCCGTCCTCAATACAAATTTCAGCAATTTTACCTGAAACATCAGAAGTAATTTTATTCATTAATTTAATTGTTTCTATAATACAAACTTGTTGACCTTCTTTTATTTCATCACCAACTTGAACAAAAGGTTTTTCATTTGGAGATGGTTTTGAATAAAATAACCCTATCATATTTGATACTATAGGAACCAAGTTTTTCTTTTCTTCTACTTGTTCAACTTCTGCAATTACTTCTTCTTGAATAGCTTCTTCAACAGCTTTTTCTTTAATTACAGGTTTAAACCCGTTACTTTTTATATAAAGCGATTTATCTGCATCTTCAAGAGTAACTTCAGTAAGTTCGTTATTTTTCATTATATCGATTAATTTTTCAATATAGTTTGATTCAAATTCTTTCATACAATCCCTTTAAAAAATAAGACTCTAATTATTTTAGCCTCTACATAGTATTGAGTCAAGAATTACATAAAAAGGATGAAGTTAATTTCAAAAAATAAGGTAGAGTGTTTATTTCGAAGTCCATTGATTTTAGGTATCTAAAAATCACATGACGAGAAGTAAATACTCTACCTTATTTTTAGAAATTAACTTCATCCTTTTTATTCGTGGACTTAATACACATTGAAAATTGAGGCTGAGGTATTATCTTCTCATCCTGTGATTTCGCGGTTCCTAAAATCAATGGACTTCAAAGATAATACCTCAGCCTCAATTTTCAATGCGTATTAAGTCCACCTCTTATATGATGAAACCACACGATTTTTCGTTTATAATTCACATTGTAATAGAAAGAATAAGGCAAAAAATGCTTCCAATTATAACTCAAGAACAATCAACATTATGTTTTGCAGAAATTTTTCAAGATGTTCACGGCTGGCGAAAAAAAATGATTCACTATATAAAAGATGAAAATCCTGAAATCAATTCAGCAATTATAGAAGCCGCACAAAATACGGATTTAGACCCTAAAGCTGTAGCATTGGGCGCATATATGACTTATGTTCTGCTTGAAACTGCGATGAAAGAAGAATCAGGGCAGCAAGTTTTTACACTTGATGACTAACTTCTATAAAAATTTAATTTTATAATTTTGAATTTGCTCTTGTTTAATCAATTTCTTTTGATTTTCAAGAGTATTTTTTACTGCAAAAGTCCAGCCATGCAAAGGATTAACAAATAAGAAAAAAGCAGCTTCACTGCCAACCAGCCTTGCAGGATCATCTATTAATAATTCACCTTTATCAGATAGTTAAAAAACAGTAAATGAAAGCGGAGAAGATATTGTACTATCAACATAAGCATCATATTTTACTTTGCTTAATCGTGTAGTATCTTTCAACATTGAAGCACCTTTATAGGTTGAAAGCTGCTGATACAAATATGTTATAATGTCTTCTCTATTATTGTAATGATTCATGTTCTACCACATAAATGAAATCTTCAACAAGCTTTTCATTCCATTGTTTACCGGCTTCACTTTTGATAATTTCTTTTATTTCATCAATATTGTATGCCTTACGGTATGGTCTGTCTTGAGACATAGCATAGAATGCATCAACCAATAATACAATTTGTGATGTAATAGGTATTTCCGCACCTGTTTTATTTCCGGGGTATCCTTTACCATCCCAATATTCATGGTGATTTTCTATAATAGGAATAATATCTTGGATATTTGTAATAGGCTCTAATATTTCTCTTGCAGCAATTACAGGATGCTTTTTAATTATATCTTTTTCTTCTTCTGTTAACGGTTCTTTCTTATTAAAGATTTGTTCAGGAGTCATTATGTTACCAATATCATATAATAGAACCGCAATACGTAATTTATCTATTTCTTCACTTGGTAAATCTAACTTTTTAGCAAGCATAACAGCTAAAAGTAATTTAGATTTTGTTGTACCTGTTTTATACATTTGGTTGTATGTTTGAGAAAGAATATCAACAATTGAAAATAAAACTTCTTTTGCATTACTGTCTTCAATTTTAAGTTTACGTAATTTTTGATTAATTATATTAGAAATATTTTCATCAACAGGTATACGTTTTTTAGCAAGAATATCCATAAAAATATCAACTGCAACTTGCTGCCAAGGACGTTCATTTTGCAATTGTGCAATTTGAACTTGATTTCTACCGTTCAATTTTGCTTTATACATTGCTTGGTCTGCAAGTTCCATTAATTCATCTATTCTATCCGAATGTTCTAAAAATGTAGCAACACCAATACTGGCAGTAACTCCGCCAATTGTATCCAAAACTTGGCTTTCAATAGATTTACGTATTCTTTCAGCAGCAATTAATGCACCGGTAGAATCGACTCCGGGGAGCAGTAAATCAAATTCTTCACCGCCAATTCTTGCAGGGATATCAATAGAACGCGCTTCTCTTTTTAATACTCTTGCAATTGTACTTATAGCTAAATCACCAAATTGGTGACCATAAGTATCATTTATTTTCTTTAAGAAGTCTAAATCTAATGCTACTAATGAGAATGGTTGTTTTAAACGCAAAGAACGTTCTGCCTCTTTAACTATATTATCTTCAAAGTAACGTCTGTTAAATAAACCTGTTAACGGATCAGTAACAGCCTGTTTTCTTACTTCTTCAAACAAACCTGCTACTGTAATAGCTAATTCTATTTGATTTGCAAATAATGCAAGGAAATTTGTTTCTGTATCGGTAACACCGTCTCTATCTGACGTAACAATTACACATCCAAAATTTTCCTGTCCTTTGTGTAATGGCACAATCGTACATGTTTTAGAACTCATTTCAGGGAGCACTGAAGCAAGTTTTTCTTCGGGCATTGCAGAAAAGAACATTTTCAAAACACCTTTTATATCCGGTGTTGAATATATTTGCCGTTCTAATATTGATTTTACGACCAAAGAATTATCAACATAAGGAAGTTTATATTCTTCCATTGTTTGATTTGCAAGTTCATAAACTTTCAATATACTTTTATTTTCAGAACATGATTTAACAGTAAAATATGGAATATCATTTTCTTCATACTCAATTTTAAGAATAGCCGCAAAATTATAGTTCATATCTTCATGAAGAATACTGACAATCTTATCAAGCATACTTGATAACGGTTGAGAAGAATTCATCATATCCCACACACTATTTAATGTAAGGATAGTTTGGTTTGCCTGTTCCAGTTCTTTCGTACGTGCGGCAATTTCTTCTTCCAAAGCAATATTCTTGGCATATACATCCGCAAAGTCTCTACCATGCAAATATATAGAACCATCTAGCTTGTTTATTTGACCTAATAAATCTTTAAAACCTGAAAATATGCTCACTTTTATACACCAAGATATATTGAATTGTATAAGTATTATATACCCATTTTTGGATTATTGTAATACTTTTTTCTGAAATTTATAACTTTTTGTGAATGTAGAATAAAGCTGATTTTACTATACATTCCAATATTTATCAAGCCAAAGTGTAGGTTTTACATACCTTAAGCCGCCTTTTCCGCAAAAACCTTTTCTTGCCTGTTCAGGAGTTGGTCTGCCATGAAAAACAATAATTTTGGCATTTTTCGGTTCTTTAGCCATTTTAAAAAAGTTAAAAGGAAAGTGTTGTAAACAACTGCGTTTAAAACTTACGCACCAAGAATCATCCCAATATTTTAAAATACCCTTTTCGTGCATTTGATATGATAAAAACGCTTGTTCATTTTTATAATCGTGTCTTATTTCATTACCAAGCTTATAAAAATTTTCTAAAACTTCCGGGTATTTACCCACTTCAAATCTAAATACAGAAGAATTACCTATTATATCATTTGGAAAATCCCAATCTTTTACAATAAGAAAATCGCCTTCTGCTTCAAAAAAAGCATCAAGATTTTGAAGTATTACAATATCAAGATCTAAAAATAGAGCTGTACCTTTTAAATCTGCAAGCTGTTCATTAAATAAAGAAAGTTTTCTCCATCCTTTATCGCCAATATTCGGATTATCACTATATGGAGGAAGTTCTCTTACCTCAATACCTTCAACTAATCCGTCAGAATTATCCGTAAAACAAATAAATCTATGAGGTATACTTAAATTCTTTTGAACCATTCTATACAAACGGTTTACATATTCTGCCCCAAACTTAGTTCCCCATTTAATGCAAATTACATTTTTTTCCAAAATCATATTCCTTTTATTGCTTCTATTTAAAATCAAAATCAATGTTTTGTCAATTTTAAAGAATATAAAAAACATCAAGCAAAATACCTAATTTTAAAATAAATCACATACAAATAATTGAGATTATAAAAATAATTTTAAGCTTTTTAGAGGAATGAATTTAATGAAAAATTTATTATTATAAATTAGTCGAAAGGAAATGTATAAAAAGTCGAATATACAAATTAGGACAGTTGAAAAATATGAATGCAAAGCAAAAAGAAGAAATAAAAAATTCTATACAAATCTGCAAAATGAGACTAAGAACTATTCAACCGCACTTAACTGATGACAAGACATCATTAAATGAAACTTTTAATAAACTGTTAATTGAAAAAGCTATTTTAAAAGATAAACTAACACGAAAAGAAACTCCTTTCTTTTCTCGCCTTGCAAAGAAAGTCCGTTCAAACGGAAAAAAAGAACTTATTTGCGATTATTTTAAATAGAGTGTTTTCTTCATAAAAAATAAAAAGATATAAAAATAAATATCTGAAACCATTGAGGGAATAATTTAATTTTCTTTAGTGAAACAGATATCAAAGCACGGCACTGTTTGAGCTTGCGAGTTTGCCGTGCACAGGTTGAACTTAAGAAAATAATTATTCGTGAGCCGGTTTCAGATATTTATTTTTATATCTTTTTATTTTTCATGAAGAAAATTTTGCAAAAAAGTATAAGAGATTGTTTTAACGACCATTGTTTTTAGGAACCGCGAAAACACAGGTCGTTAAAACAATCTCTTATACTTTTTTGCAAAATTAAAATATACTAGAAAACGACAAGAAGAAACTTGTTATAGTATCAAATAATTGTGGCAAAATAACAATCAAAATAGCAGACCCCATACAAGGCTTAAATAAAAAGCTCATTTGGAAAACGTTTACCTGAGGTGCTGTCTTTGAAATAATACCCAAAATAATATCCTGTCCTAAGGTTGCAAGTAAAACAGGTGAAGCAATTTGCAACCCTATATACAAAACATTTGATGTAACTTTCACAAGATACGGCATATTAACAATCTCATCAAGAGGAACCATTATTCCATAGATAGGAAATATCTCAAAACTTCTTATAAAAGCATTAAATGTCCAATATGCTCCGCCTATTTCAAGAAAAATTACAAGTCCGAGCATACTAAAAATTCTACCCATAATGGATATTTGAGATGATGTAGTCGGATCCATAATTGTTGCAGAAGAAACCCCTTGCTGCATATTAATCATATCCCCGCCACTTTCAACTGCTCTTAAAATACAGTTAACAATAAACCCAATTAACGCTCCACATAGGAAATTTATCCCAATCGCATAAATCATAGATGCACCTTGTGCAGGTACAGGCGGATGCAAAAAGGTTGTAAGCATTATTGTAAAAATTAATGCAAAGCCGACTTTGGCAATCATTGGAATTTCACTTCTTTGCAAAAACGGTGCAGTTCTCATTAAACCAACAACCCTTGCAAATATAGGAATACCTGCCGTTAACACATTATTAACTTCGGGAAAATATTTAGGAAATTCATTTATAATTACATCTAACATTTTTATTTAATCTCTATATCTGAGGGTATATCAATTAAAGTTAAATCATTTCTGGTATCTTGAAAATTTGGTCCTGATATTAATCTTAATTGGTAAGACTTCAAATCGGTAGTAAGTACAACATCACAAACACCACTTTGATTTGTTTCTATAAATAATTGATTTTTCTCATTTGATATTGAAGTTATAGGCATAATATTTATAATATTTTTATTTGATACTTGAATGTTTTTGACGGAAGCATCTAAATCTAAAACATACATATTATTTTCTTTAAGGTTTAAAATATTAACTTCTTTATCAAGTAAAGCACAATATCCCGTTGTAGAAGCCAACATAAAAATCATTGCAGAAATAATTAACTTCTTCATCTTCTATTCTCCATTATTTTCTTTTGTTCAGCTAAACTTGGAGTCGGAATATTTTTAGCTCCGTTTCTTACAAAATTAAATCTATCTTTTTGTACATTTTCTTGCGGATGTGCAACATTATTTAAAATATGAGCCATTGGCGTCATATCTTTTTTCATATCAGTTTTCATTTCATCAATGAATGGTTTTGTATAATTGTAATATCCTGAAGGTAAAACAAAAGAATCTTCTTTGGGAACAACATCAAATGCCAAAATAGCACCCTCTGTAAATAAATTCGATAAAAGTTTTATATACCCCGAACCAAGAATTACAATAACTAAAAATACAGAAAATATTTTAGGAGCTGCCGCAATTGTTTGCTCTTGAACCTGAGTTACAGCTTGCAAAATACCAACAACAAGACCAATTCCCGCTGCAGTTAATACGCAGGGCATTGCTATCATTAACATTGTCATTAATCCTTTTGCAAAAAACTCTATTAATATATCCATTTTAAATCCTTAATTAAAACTGCCGACTAAACCGTTAACAATCAAACTCCAACCGTCAACAGCGATAAATATCAATAATTTAAACGGCAGAGAAATAATCGTCGGAGACAACATAAACATCCCCAGAGCCAACAATACGTTCGCGACAACAAGGTCAAGTACAATAAAAGGTACAAAAATAATGAAACTTATTTCAAAAGAAGTTTTTAATTCACTTAAAATATAAGCAGGAGCCACCTCCCAGATTGTAACTTCTTCAATAGATTTTGGTGCTTCTTTACGTGCCAACTGAACAAAAAATGCCAAGTCACTTTCTCTTGTCTGTTTTAACATAAATTCTTTTAGCGGTTTTGAACCCTCTGCAACAGCCATAACAATCGAACCATTTTGTTCATAAGGTTTTGAACCGACCTCATACATTTGCTGAAAAACAGGGCCCATCGTGTAGAATGTAAGTATTATAGAAAGACCTACCAATACAATTGCCGGTGGTATTTGTTGTGCACCTAATGCTTGTTTTAGAAAACCAAAAACAATTGCATAACGTAAAAAACTGGTCATACAAACAAACATAAAAGGTATGAACGAGAATATCGCCATAACCATCAATAACTGTAATATAGGATTTAAATCTTTTAAAAGTGTATCCATTTTAACCTCGGTTTATTCTTTATTATAAAATTCTGTATTTGTATTATTTTCTAACTTTGCAAGCATAGTTGTATTTGCACTGTCACCTGCTATTAAGAATTTTTCATTTCCGGCTTTAATAACATAAATAGTTTTAGTCGGCGATACTCTAAGCATATTTTCAATATTTAAAAAACCTTTATCTTTTGATGTTGTATTAGAATATACTGATTTTTTATATACCCAGACAGCGAGTACAAAAAAGCCAATCATTGCAAGTGTATATACAAAAAAGTTAATTAAATAACTGTTCATTTAAGCCTCTAAATACTTTCATCTTCTATTTCGAAATCACTATAATCAAAATTTTCGTCACCTTCAGCAGGTTTTGCATTAAGGTTTGGAGTTTGAGGCGCAGCAGCCTTTGCCGGTGCAGCCTTTTGTGCGGGCGCAGCAGGCTGAACTGCAGGTTTTGGAGCTGCCGCTTTTGGCGTACTTGTCGGTGCGGATGCTGGTTTTGCAGGTTCTTCTTTTGCTTTTTTTACACTGTCTATTCTTACGCCATATCTGTCATTAAGAATTACAAGTTCACCTGATGCCACTACTTGATTTTCTACTCTTAATTTAATTTTATTGTCATAAACAGAACCGACATCTATAACAAGCCCTTCTGAAATTTGTTTTAAATCACCTAAAGTAAGCTTAACATTATCAAATTCCGCAATGACATCTACAAGAATTGAATCCCACATATTTTGAGATTTTGAACTTGTTTCTTCTTCCATTTCATTGCCTCCGTTATTATCAATACTTATTATTAAAGACGGATTAGGGTTAATCCTAAATTTACATTCACCAATATCAGACATTATCGACATCTTATTGATATCGCTATTTTCAAGAACAATAATATCGCCGTCCTCCAAAGCTTTTATATCATTTAAAGCTAATCTTGTTGAACCGACACCTATTTTTGTAAGTACGCTTGTACCCTTAAAATCAGAAATACTAAATGTTTGCGCAATTTTAATTTGTTTAATATCTGTTATCATATATTCGGGTACTGTTATAATTATTTTCCCGATATGTTCTTTATTATATTTAGCAAAGAATGTAAAACTGTACGCTTTTGCATTTTTTATAACTTTTTTATTAACTTCTGTTTTATTAAGCATGGATTCAATATTTTTATAAATATGAATAGTAAAAGACTTAATAAGATTTGCTTCAATATCTGTTACTGTATTTAATTTAAAAGGCGCTTCGCTAACACCTAATGCATTATCAAGCAATGATGAAACTAAAGAAGCTGATATTTTAACAACTATACCCGACTCCTTATTAACGGGAATTTCGTTAACAAAATACTCATCACCATAAAAAAGAATATTTTCGTCTAAAGAAACACCCATAAATCTAAGTAAAAATTTCTTTTGAAAAAACTCTTCAATAGCTTTTTGTGTTTTTGCATACACATTTGTATAAAAGAAAGGAAAATCCTTTAAAAGATTATCAGTATTTGTATTATTAAGTTGTTCTTCCGTTTTTAAAACAGTCATTATGTACCCTAATCTTTATCCCTCAAAAATACAATATATTTTTTTACATGTATAGACATCATTTATATGTAGTATATTTGAAAGTTAAAATATCCCAATACTTATTATTATTAAGGTTTTTAGAAGATTTGGCAACTTTTAAATAAATCATCAATTTATATGATACGAAAATTATCAAAATTTCATATACTAAACAAACAGATATAGTATTTATTTGGGGAATTATGGTAAGAGCAGTTAACACAAAAAAGGTTAAAATCCAAGAACAGAAGCCGGATTTACGAGTTGTAAAAGAGGTAAAAACAAAACCTTACAGCGATATTGATTTAAACAGCTGGAAAGATTATTCACATATTAAAACTGATACTTGGTGGGAATTTGCTTCAAGAGACAAATCACACGGACATTCTAACGAGTATCACGGTAACTACATTCCTCAAATTGCTCAGCAATTGTATGAAAGATTTACAAAAAAAGGTGATGTTGTTCTTGATATGTTTTTAGGTTCTGGAACCAGCGCTATTGAAGCCTTAAATATGGGTAGAAGATGTATTGGCGTTGAATTAAAACCTGAACAGGTTGAAGTTGTAAGCAATAAATTTTCTCAAAAAGAATTGGTTACAGATGTTAACTTGATTTGTTCAGACAGCGCAAATGAAGAAGTTAAAGAAAAAATTCAAGCAAGACTTGATGTAATGAGAGAAAATAAAGCTCAATTTTTAGTACTTCATCCGCCTTATGATGATATTATTAAGTTTTCTGACAGAAAAGAAGATTTGTCAAACTGTGCTTCTACAGAAGAATTTTATGATTTATTCCAAAAAGTAGCAAAAAACGGTTATGATATGCTTGAAAAAGGCAGATTTGCAGCATTAATTATCGGTGACAAATATGCTAACGGAGAAATTATTCCGCTTGGAGCAGATTGCGCCGCTAAAATGCGTGAAATCGGTTTTAAAATGAAAGCCGTTATTGTTAAAAATATGGAAGGTAATGAAAGAGCAAAAGGCAAAACTGCTAATTTATGGCGTTATAGAGCCTTAAACGGCGGATTTTATATTTTTAAGCATGAGTATATTTATGTCTTCCAAAAAGTTTAGGAATAAAAAGAACGGAAATATTTATGACGTCATTCGCGAGGATGTAATAAACTGCACCAACGCGAATGATGGTGATGTTATGGTTTTATATAAAAACAATAATTATCCCGATAAAATATTTGTGCGTGAACGCAATGAATTTTATATAAAATTTGAAGAAGTTTAATAAATATTAATTTAATTTTTTATTCTTTTGTTCTTCTTTATCATTTGTAAAATTTGTTCATTTATTTTATCCAGGTTACTATAATTAGAAATTTGTTTAGTTTTATTTTTCACAATAAACTTTAAACAAGGAACATTAACTCCACCCTTGGTAATATAAACTTCTTCAATAGTGTAATCAGAATCTGATATTTCAGAGATTTTAAATTTATCTTTTATAAAGTTTTTGCTATTAGATGATGTTAAAATTAATGACTTATTTGTTAAAATAACTATTTTCCCATACGAATATACATTTAGTAATATAAGAAAAAAACATATTATAAAGAAAATAATATACATGATTAACATAGATATTTCGTCAGATAATATTTCTTTTAGGGAAAAAGACCCACATATTAATACTGAAGCAAAAATAGAATACCAGAATCTTTCTTGTGAAGAATATTCACCATAACAAAGAATTTTTTCATCATTTTCCAAGAAAAAACAATTGAACTTATTTAAAATTCTTTTAACTTGATTTTTCTGAATATAATATAATGTGGCATAAATTAATATACTAACCCCTAAAATAGAAAGACAAAAGGGATTCATTATGCTCTTATTTGAACTCATATATTCTCCTTCAAATTACCTTAAGTTAGAAAACATTTGGCTTTATTTTTAAATATTACCACTTTAAAGCAACTTCTGCAGGAACGTAAGATTTTATATAATCAAACATTTCATCAAGAGAATTTGCGATAAAATAAAGAGATTTCATTTCTTCTTTTGCGAAATTATTTTCATATAAAGTATCAAACATTTTAAACATATTTTCATAATAATTATCAAAGTTTAAAAAGATGACAGGCTTATTATGATATCCCAATTGTTTTGCTACAAGAATTTCAAAAATTTCTTCAAACGTGCCAAAGCCTCCGGGGGCAGATACAAAAATATCTGCGTATTTTTCCATTGTAGCTTTACGTTCACGCATATCTTTAGTAACAATAACTTTTGCTAAAGATGGATGTTTTAACCCAAAAGAAGCAATACGTTCAGGAATAACACCGATAACCTCTGCACCGTTTTCAAGTGCATTATTGGCTATAACGCCCATCATTCCGACCATTGTTCCGCCATAAACCATATTATAGCCGTCTTTACCGATTTTTTGTCCTAATTGACGGGATAATTCATAAAATTTTTCCGGCAAATAATTGCTTGATGAACAATATACGCAGATTGTTTGTTTCTTTTGTGCTTCCATTATACCTCTATAACCATTTTATAAACGTGATTTTTATTAATATTATACAGTTTTGATAATATTTTAGAAATATCCTTTTGAGAAAATCCCTCATCTTTTAAAGTTTTTATTTTTTCAGCCAACTCAACATCAGAAACGGCATTTTCTTCTTGAGCAAACTTCATAGCCACAATTTCACCCTTTAAAGGATTATTTTTATAGTATTCGATAATTTCTTCAATGCTTCCGATTTTAACTTCTTCAAAAACCTTTGTAAGTTCTCGTCCTACAGCAATTTGTATATTTCCGCCAAATTCTTCAAGAAGATTTTCAAGCGTTTCCATTAATCTGTTTGGTGATTCGTAAAACACGCAATTTGTATATTTATATTTATTTAAAATCTCAATTTGTTGTTTTTTTTGACGAGGAATAAACCCAATAAACGCGTATTCTTCAGTTTTACGCGGAAGCATACTTAAAAAAGTAGTAACGGCACAAGCTCCTGGGAGTGATGTGATTTTTACATTATTTTCCAATAATTCACGAATTAGAACACACCCCGGGTCAGAAATCCCCGGTGTTCCGGCATCAGAAACCAATGCTATGTTTTTACCATCTTCAAGCAATGCAAGAATTTTCTCACTTCGTTCTTTTTCATTAAATTTATGGCAATCAAAAAGTTTAGCGCTAAAGCCGTATTTTTCACAAAGAACCTTTGTAACACGCGTATCCTCGCAAGCGATATAATCAACTTGTTTTAATATTTCAATGCTTCTAAGCGTAATATCCTTTAAATTACCAATAGGCGTTGCAACTATATAAAACTGCCCTAACATTAAAACTTACTTTCTTTTAATCGGGTTACTAACTGCAACATTTGCAAATGTTTTAGTTAACCCGGTAACATCAAGCATTTTGCTAATGTTTGGATTTACATTACTTATAGAAATAGCTTTATTGTTCAAAAGCGCAACTTTTTGGATATTCAATAGTGTAGTAACCGCTTTTAAATCAATATAATCAATATTTGAAAAATCCAAATTTATATTAGAAGATTGTTCAAATTCGTTGTTATCAATGCTTTTTATATTCTGAAATAATTCTGATGCTCTTATAACCTGCATATAACCCTAACTACTCATTTATTTGTTGCATAAAATTATATTAATATCATATTTAAATTTATGCAATAGTTTAAATTTTTTTAGCCGACTTTTCTAATTTCTTCTTCCATAATATGGTTATTTATAACAAAATCTTTAGGAACACTCATAAATGAAGAATTTAAACTTTTGTTAACATTATAGTTTATAGAAGGTATATTTTTGGATTGAATAAGATTTTTATTTCTCAATGTATTTGCGTTAATTTTATTGTTTGCTTTATTAATTTTCTTAGCACTTGGTGCAGAGTATCTTTGATTTTTTGGTCTTGCTACAAGCATCATCAAAAACATTAAGAACATTACAGCAGAAGAAAATGCAAGTATTTTTTTATCTGCAACAATAAAAAGATTGCTTAACAAGCTATTTTTAGCATCAAGTTTTTTTGTAATGCCTGTCGATAATTCTTTTGTATATATTTGTGAATTAGCAATATTTTCACCTTGTAAAAGAATAACTGTATTTTCTTTATTTTTCTTTTGAACAATTACATTAGCAAGTTCAGAGGCATTATCATAAATAATATCCATAGAATCAGACGGCAAAGTCGAATTCAAATTAATAATTAAATTTCCTTCACTATCTACTGTTTTGCTAATACGAGCATTATTATCAAGCTTTAATAAAATATCATAGTTATTATTTGCAGTTTGTTTAACATCAATGCCTAAAAGTGAATTTTCGGCAGCAAAAGCGCTTAGTGCAGAAAATAAAGCAACACAAATAAACATAAAACATTTATTTATAATATGTAATTTGCTCCTTGATTTCATTAAAACTCCAACGACTTTACTACCCTTTAGGAAACATTGTAATAATTTTTCCATTTGATTACATCAATCGAATGGTTTATAAAATCATCTAAATCTTTAGATTAATGTTTCTTACTAATCCTCTTGCGTTAATACAAAAATAATACTATATTTTAATAGTAGGGTAAAAAGTGTTACAAGGTTGTAAGGGGTTTATTTTATGTTTAATTTTCTTTTTAAGAAACAAGCGGTTAATAAGTCGGAAATTTTTAATGATTTATTTTCAAAAATAAAAGATTTATATTCAAAAGAACCGATTACAACAGAAAGAAAAAACGAGTTAAGTTCTTTAATAGAAAAATTCGGTTATCTTCCATATTCACAAGCAAAAGCACTTGATGAGTTAAAAGATAATGAAGTAATATTTTGCCTTGAAAAAAAATTAGAAATAAATTCAACCCTTGAAAATGAAAAACTTGTAATAAAAAACAATGAAATAAGTGCTGTTGGACGTCATGGTTTTAACGATTCTGATTGGATAAAACAAGAACAACACGAAATTAAACTTGTAAACCTTGCCGCGTTAGGTGACGGTGCGAAAGATATGGCGCCTGCTAAGTTTATTGATTGGTTAAGACAAATAGTTATTTTGCCATCAGGAAACCTTGAAAAGAATATATTATCTACAACTATATATTTAGTACCGTTTCATCCTCGTGATTTTGGAAATGCTTATTTAACCGCAAGCAGTGAAGAAGTAAGCGAAAAACTTGCTGATAAAGAATTAAAAGAATTAGGAATAAGTGCAAAGGAACAGGTTAAATTATTTATTACACTTGCACAGCTTTCAGGACATCCAGTAATTTATGACATTGTGCCTCAAAGCGGAAGATATTCTAAAACCGTTATGGCACACCCCGAAATAGCAAGGTGGGTTGATGTTAAATTTTTAACGGAAGAAATTGCGAAATCTTTAAATCTTGTCGCTATAAAGTTATCACAAGAATATGATGAGGATGATGTTACAATTGTGCGAAACATCTATCATTCAACATTAAAGAGCGGTTCTGTTGATTTGTCACCCGAATTTATGCCAATTTATAAACGTTTTACAGAAGAATTGGAAGAAAAGAGAAAAGAACTTTCTAATTTCATGACAAAGAAAGAAGAACAAAAGAAACTTCAAAAACGAGTTATGAATATTGTTTCACAAATTGAAGGTGTAAAAGCAGGCAGAATTAATAAGGATACTGATATTACAAAAAGAGGTGAAATAATTAACGCTCTTATTGAAGAAGGATTGTGGACATTACCTGACGGGGCTTGGTGTTCAAGCGGTATTCCCGTATTTGAAAAAATGTCTGAATGCGGTTCATATCCGATTTTCAAGCACTATAATGCACTAGGTCACGATGTTTCAGAGTTTGCAGGCTCTGACTGTCAAACGCCATATTATTTTGTTTACCTTGAAAATGGAGAATATAATCTTCCTGTAATAAATTTCTGTTTGGCACATCTTCAAAATTTACAAAAAGAATATAATTTTGATGGTTTCCGCCTTTCAAATACTGATTTTGTAGTTGATGAAATGAGCGAAAAAGACCTAAACCCTATAAGTTACCGTGCTCCAAGATTTTTATTAAAGAAAATAAATGAAATTTTCAAAAAAGAAGTTCCTTACTTTGCAACAATGGCAGAATATCGTTTATGGAATTCTTACTTTAAAGAATACCATCAAGATATGGGCTTTGATCTTTTATGGGGCAACGATACAAAAACAGATTATGAAAAAATCCCGACAGAAGTTATCAATAACAATAGAGAGCTTCAAGATTATAACAGTACAATTATTAAAAATTCGCTATTATCAATCTTAAAAACTTACAACAATCAAGACGGTGAATTTAGAACAGCTAACCGTTATTTAGGTTTGATGGATAAAGATGAAGCATTATTTAAATGGTTTAAATTCAAATTCTTACCCGGAGGAAAACTTGCTCAGCGTCCTGTTATGTATGTTGATGGAGATGAATCTTTTTCTAAAGACGGTATAGAAGCAACCATTCAAGAAGAAGTTTCGTTAATTCGTGAGAATGATGAAGAATTTTACAATAAATTTGATGCAATTAGAAGATTAGCAATAAACAATGAACTTACAATTGATGGTGAAGCACAAATCATAAAACAAAGCAAAAACGGTTTTATAAGTTGGATGATTTCAAAAGAAACCGTTAAAGAATGTTTTGTTATAGCAGCTAATTATCTGCCTTCTAACGAAAAAATCTTAAAACAAAACCAAGAAGGAATAATGGAATATTCAATAAAAACAAATATTGCTGTTGAAAATAAAAAAATTGAAATCCCGGGTGATTTCACTCTTCATTGCGAATATATTTATGAAGAAGATAAAAAAGATTTTGTTGAACACTATTGTGAACCTGACATAAAAACAATAGAAATAGAGAAACTGGAACCGTCAGAATTCCGTATCTTTAAGATAAAGAGAAGCTAATGGATATAAAAAATTTAACTCTAAAACAAAAAATAGCGCAAATGTTCATTACAGGTTTTGTAGGAACAAGCTTTAGATTTAGCAAAAACTTTACAGAACTTGTAAAAAACGGACTTGGCGGAGTTATATTTTTTTCATATAACATTGAAAGCGAAAAACAAATAAAACAGCTTATTTCTGATATTTCGCAAACTGCGTGTATTCCAATGTTTTACAGCATTGACCAAGAAGGCGGACGTGTAGAGAGAACAGAAAAAATCCATAACGGCAAAAAATACTTAAGTGCTAATCCTGCATATAGAATGGGGCTTTCTTACTTACAAAATCAAACAAAAGAAATTGCCCTTGAACTTAAAGGTTATGGATTTAATATGAATTTTGCACCTGTTTTAGATGTGAATACAAATCAAAACAACCCGATTATAGGTGAACGTGCGTTTTCATCAAATACAGATGAGGTTATTACAGCCGCAAATGTTGTTATAAAGGAATATGCAAAGTATGGGATTATAACAGTCGGCAAGCATTTTCCGGGACATGGTGATGCAAGTACAGATTCACATAAAACATTACCAATAATAGATTTATCAAAAGAAGATTTAATTCAAAATCATATACGTCCTTTTAAAGAAGCTATTAAAATAGGGTTACCCGCAATTATGGCAGCACATGTTCTATATCCAGCCTTAGAAGAAGAACAAACACCTGCTTCTATTTCAAAAAAAATAATAAATGATTTATTAATAAATGAACTTGAATTTAACGGCGTAATTATTACCGACGATATGGAAATGAATGGTATAAAAGGCTATACACGTCTTGAAGCTTGCATTAAGGCAATAAACGCAGGCGTTAATATGTTTATATTTAGAGATACAACAAAAGATATTTATAATCTGATTAATGATTTAGAAACAGCTGTTAATGACGGTATTATTAAAGAAAAAGACATTGATAATTCTGTTAAAAAAATCTTTAAATTAAAACGCCAATATGGAATTATCCAATAAACTAATAAACAAATTTCTTATTTTTCCTCAAAATATGAAAAACAGGAGGAGAAATGAAAAAAGTTTTTATTTGTACAGTTTTAGGCGCAATGTCTATTTGTAACAGTTTTGCGCAGCAGCTTGTTTTAAGTGATGTAATTGAAAATGCCCGAAAAGCAGAATTTATAAGAATGCAGCAATCAATTAAAAATGAAGAAGCTATTCAGCCTGTTAAAAATGAAACAACTATGCAAAACTGCGAACAAAGTGCTTGTGAAAAAATTAATACACAAGAAGTTTTGCAGCAAATATCAAAAGTAGAAAATTGAAACTATAAACTTTTTTAATTAAGGAGCGGTGTTTTCACATCTGTAGAAAACACCGCTCCATAATAGAAAAATGTCTGGTTTCCTACAGTATCTTACCATATATAACTATTCTTTTATTTTGCTTGTCTAAACGCATTATAGCTAACTGGCAAGACCCTGTGGAAAACCAATTAGTAAATTAATCTTTGGTTTTGATAATAAAAACATTATATCCGGCTGGTAAGACCCTGAAACAAGTTCAGGGTGACATATAAATCATTAGCTTTTGTTTTACATATTTAACGAATAGATTTTATAGTCCGAAGAAAATTAGTATTTTCTTCCCTAAAATATTTTTCAATTAACACAATGTTTAGCGCTTCATCTATTGTTTTCTTCCCAACATTTTCGTAAATATTCTTTATTGTTAGTTCAATTTCTTCTTCATTTATATTGTATTTTTTAGCATATACATCTTCGTCACTGTAAAACAAAAGATACTTAATTAACCTTTTTTCTTTCTGTGTAAATTCTCGTTTAAATTTAACAGGAAAATTGTCTTCTATATAATTTATTACTATATAAAGATACTCAAACGAGAAATAATTTAGCACTTTCGCTAATCTTTCACCTTTTTTTTGATAAATTTTATCCGTTGGAAACAAGTATTTGAATATTTTCGGATATTCAAGCTCTTCATCGGTTATTTTAAACATCCAAAATGTTTGATATTCTATAATGAATTTTTTAATGTCTTCGTTATTTGCTATTTTTTCTTTAAGTTCTTTTATTTGATTTTTATCAAAATTTTTGGGATTAGTACAAAATTCGCGTACATCTTTGGGCGCTTTTGCTGCCAATTTAATTAATTGCCGTCTGAATTTAAGTACAAGTTTGTACTTTTGTTCCAATTCCTTTTGGTTTAGTTTTTCTTCTTCTTTTTCTTTTCCTTTTTTTCGATTTAAAAGTACATCCATTTTTCTCTCCTTTTTATCTACTTTATCTACTTTTAAATCTTTTTCATACTTTGATTATTCTTAATAATTAAATTTTGTTCTTTTAAAACCCTTATAGGTGGTGGATGATTTATAAAAAATACACCAAAATAGGTGGTATGGGTAAAGACAAGAAACGACATTCTAAATCTTTCAAAACTATTGGAAATAATATAAGAAATCGACGAATTTCTAAAAATATTTCTCAAGAAGAACTTGCTTTTAGAATTGCAAGCGCACGAAATTATATCGGTTGCATTGAACGAGGTGAAAAATTCCCTAGCGTTTCAACTTTATTAGACATATCTCATGCTTTAGATTGTGCGTTAAAAGATATTGTTGATAATGTCTAGTCTAGATTAGATTAGATTACTTCCTTTCATCTTTTTTATATTTATTTAAATTAAAACATACTTCTTTATCAATGTAAACATCTTGTTGTAATGTTTGTATCATTACAAATTATTCTAATAAAATATATGATTTAAAAATGAATGATTCAATAAAAAAAGAAATATTGGGACAAATAATAAAAAACGAACGGGAAAAACAAAATTATACCCAAGATAAGTTTAGTGCTTTAATTGATATTGACCCTAGAAATTTAAGTAAAATAGAAAAAGGGAAAAGTTTTCCATCTTTTGGAACATTCTGTAAAATAATTGAAGTATTAAAAATAGAGCCTAATTATTTTCTTAAATTTGTACAATTTGAAAATGTTCAAAATGATGAATTGGATGTACAATTAGTTGAGCTAATAAAAGCTTTGCCAAATGAATTAAAGAATAAAATATTCGAATTAATAAGGGTGATAAAGAAATAACCATTGTAGGTTGGGTTAAAACCCAACCTACAAGACTAATTTTTTTGTTTTGCTTGTCTAAACGCATTATTGTTAACTGGTAAGACCCTGAAACAAGTTCAGGGTGACAGGAATGTTTATAATCAAACTTTAAAGATTTTATAAATTTTCTGAAACGAGTCCATGTTTACAGTTTTAGATTTCATTTATTTTATTAAATAAAAGCTCTTGATTTTATTTACTTATTATATTTTTTATAGTAACACCCAAATCTGCAGGATTTTTGCAAACAATAACACCCGCAGATGTTAAAGCTTCCATTTTACTTGAAGCAGTTCCTTTACCGCCTGAAATAATAGCACCTGCATGCCCCATTCTTTTACCCTCTGGCGCACTTAAACCTGCAATAAAACTAACAACTGGTTTTGTTACATATTGTTTTATAAATTCAGACGCTTCTTCTTCTGCACTTCCGCCTATTTCACCAATCATACAAATAGCTTCAGTCTGTTCATCTTCTTGAAAAGCTTTTAATACATCAATAAAGCTTGTTCCAATAATCGGGTCACCGCCAATACCAATACAGGTAGATTGCCCTAAACCTAATTGAGTTAACTGATAAACTGCTTCATAAGTCAAAGTTCCGCTTCTTGATATAACACCAACATTACCTTTTTTGTGAATATTGGATGGCATAATACCGACTTTTGCTTCCTCGGGTGAAATTAACCCCGGGCAATTAGGACCGATTAATCTTGCACCGTTCATTGTTACTGCTTTTTTAGCATTAATCATATCATATACGGGAATACCCTCTGTAATACAAACAATAAGCTTAATTCCAGCTTCTGCTGCTTCTATTATCGCGTTTGCAGCAAATCTTGCAGGTACAAAAATCATACTTGTATCTGCTTTGACTTCATTTACTGCTTCTTTTACAGTATTAAAAACAGGAACTCCAAGAATTTCAGTTCCGCCTTTTTTAGGAGTTACACCTCCAACAAGGTTTGTTCCGTATTCTTGGCAGCTTTGCGCATGGAAAGAACCCTCTTTTCCTGTAATACCTTGCACAATTAATTTTGTATTTTTATTTATAAATATAGACATTATATCTTCTTGATTACCTCTATTGCTTCATTTAAGTCATTTACAACAGTAAATTTTAAACCTGAATTATTTAAGATTTCACTGCCAAGTTCTTTATTTGTACCCTCCATTCTCACAATAACAGGGCATTGAACATTAAGCGTTTTTATTGCATTTTTAACACCTTCTGCAAGGAAATCACATCTTAAAATTCCGCCAAAAATATTAATAAATACAGCTTCTAAATTTTCATCAGATATTAAAAGTTTAAACGCCTTTTCTATTTTTTCGCTACTTGCACCGCCGCCTACATCTAAGAAATTCGCTGCATCTTTACCTGCCAAACGAATTACATCCATTGTAGCCATTGCAAGCCCTGCACCATTAACCATACAGCCAATTGTTCCGTCAAGTTTAATATAATTTAAACCGTATTTTTGAGCTTCCAATTCATACGGGTTTTCTTCCGTTTCATCTTTTAAAGCCAAAATATCTTCATGCCTGAAAAGAGCATTATCATCAAAGTTGATTTTAGCGTCAAGCGCAATAACATCTTGCTGTTTTGTTATAACAAGCGGATTAATTTCCACAAGTGATGCATCTTTTTCTATTGCAAGTTTATATAACGCATTTACCATTTCAACAATTTTGCTTGTAATTTCAGTACTTAAACCAAGTTTTGAAACTGTTTCAATCGGGTTAAAGTTTTCTTTTATAAGTTCTGTATGAATTTTTTCAGGAGTTTCTTTTGCTACAGCTTCAATATCCATACCGCCTTCTGTTGAAACGATTAACGCAATACATTCATTAGCACGGTCAAAGGTCAAACTTAAATAAATTTCTTTATCTATATCAACACCGTGTTCAATTAATATTTTATGAACCTTTTTTGTTCCTGCTTGTGAAGATTTCAACTCCATTCCTAAAATATTATTAGCGATTTCAACACCGCTATTGTAATCTTTAGCAAGTTTTACCCCGCCTGCTTTTCCTCTTGCACCCGAATGCACTTGTGCTTTTACAACACAAGGGAATGAGGATTGTTTTAATATTAATTCTATATCTTCACGTTTTTCGCATAACGTAGAATTAGGAACTTTAACACCATAGTGTTTAAAAAGTTCTTTTGCCTGATATTCATGAATTTTCATTATTCAACCGTCTTTTCTTCTCTTACTAAAACTGTTAATATTGCAGCCATAGTCCAGAAAACATATTGAATTTGAGGTCTGAAATAAACAGTATCAACAAATCCGTGAATCATAACTGCAACTATTGAAATGAATGGTACAAATACCAAAATTTTATATGTTAAATCTTTACTGTAAGAAAATGCTTTAACTGCACTGCCAAGAAGCGTAAAAGCAAATAACAAATAAGCAATAAGTGCAAATATACCGCTTTCAACAGCCATTTCAAGATAAATGCAATAACAGCTTAACGCATCAAAACCTGATAACATATAAAGCCCGTAGACTTCTCTAAATACTTTATTGCCAACACCAATACCGCATATAGGGTTATCTTGAAACATTTGAATAGCAGAATGATAAACATTCATTCTAAATGATGTTGAAGAATCACCTCTTAATATGAAAATAGAAGTTAATCTTTGCCATATACTATGATTTACAAGCATAAAGCCTATACTTCCAATTATTCCCAGAGAGAATAATGATTTCCATATTTTTTGTAATCTTTGGTTTTGAAAATCTTTAAATATAATTTGGAAAGAAGCTATTACAATGCCCACAAATACAATAAACAAAGCAATATAAGCACCTCTGCAGCCTGTTAAAAAGATACAAAGAGCAGAAATAAAGAAACAAATTAATGCTATAACACCGCTAATTATTTTTTTTCGTTGGAAGTATAAAACCGTCATTGCAAGAATAGAAGAAAATCCCGCAATCAAATAGCCTCCAAATAAATTAGGGTTATATGGCTGCAATGTACCATAAACACGAGATAGAACATCTTCAGGGTTTACATAACTTGTATCTTGCCAGGTTGAAATACTTTCAACGCCTATGTAGCTTTGAAATATGCCTATAATACTTTCGATACTTAATAAAGCCGCTAATGAAAATAAAATTAAAGCAATGTATTTTTTGTTATTTTTTAAAAACTGGCATAATGCGAAGTAAAAACCAAAATATAAAAGTGTTTTAGAAAAACCATACAAGCTTTTATCCAATAATGAAGAAGTAAAATTAGAAATTAAACATATTAATAAATACAATAATAGATAAAAGTTGCAGCGTTCAAGTTCTATTTTTTCACCCTTTGTAATTAGTACTTTGAAAGTAACTAATACAGGTACTAATAATGAAACTGCACCTATTTGATTTGTAGTTCCAAAGGTTGAAACAACATAAGTGGCAATAATTGCAAACAATATAAAGAAATCAATACCCGATAATATAAAACTATTTTTTCTTATATTATCTGTAATGTTTTGAATTGATGCTAAGATTGTGTTTAAAACATCAAAAATTTTAGACTCTAATATCTTCATTATTTGTTTTGTACTTCTTCAACCTCATAAACATTAGAAATAGTACCTGAATATTTGTAGTTTGCACCTTCAATAACAACAGGAATACCCATTTTTATTTTATTACCGCCTGCAACATAACCATCAGGAGTCTTTTTAGCTTTATCTTCAAGTTTTACAATAAAATCATACAAATTAGGCATTGAAACATCTTCAAGCACATTAGCATTTTTTCCGTCAAGAGATGGTACAACTGTCATTCTTGGTTGACCTGTCATATCAACGATTTTAAGTTTTGTATAAGGTACATTTCTAATTGTAATAAATGCATCTTCCCCAATTTTAAAAGGATTTTCAACCGCTGTAATAGTTACGCCTCTAAAGAAAACATCAAATTGAATAGTTGCTTCTTTTTCTACCGGCAAGTTAGAAAAATCTTTCTTTTTAAATACGGCTAAAGTTCCAACAGCAACAAGTACTAATATTACTGCAATTATAATATAATCTGTTAATTTCAATTTTTTAAATAGGTTCATAATATCTCCTTAACCCTTCATTGCAAAAGTATTCATATCCATTTTTTCAAGTGTAGATTTAAGAACAGGAATAGTGGTTGTAGCACAGCCAAAGTAACGAATTACAATACTAGCTGCCAAATTACCTAAAATTGCAGCATTCTTTTTAGAAAAACCTGCAGCCATAGCAAGTGTATATGTCGCAACAACAGTATCACCCGCACCTGTAACATCAAAGACATCTGTTTTATTAAATACAGGAATTTTTTCATAATTGCCGTTCTTTTCAAATAACGCCATACCGTCACCGCCAAGCGTAATAAGGGCAGAGTCTGCATTTGTTCTTTCAAGCATTTCTTTCCCTGCTTTTTGAAGAGTTTCTTTATCTTTAATAAAGAAGCCTACAAATTTTTCACTATCCGGTTGATTCGGAGTCATAGAAGTAACTCCTTGGAATTTATCCAAATCCTTTTGAGAATCAACAACAATAATTTTATTATATTTTTGACACAACTCAATAGCTTTATTTATAACATTTTCTGTCAATAAGCCTATATTATAGTCAGATAAAATAACTGCATCGTGTAATGGAATTGCTTTTTCCATTTGTTCAATAACTTTTTCTTCAATTTTTTCTGATAACGGGTCAATTGTTTCACGGTCAATCCTAACAATCTGCTGTGTTACAGATTGAGAGCAAGAACCTGATATTCTTGTTTTTACTGTTGTTGCACGGGTTTCATCCTGCACCATATATTCAGTATTAATACCCGAATTTTCAAATGCTTTTAGAAGAATATCAGCATAATAATCTTTACCGTATGTACCAATAACACTAACTTTACCACCATTTAAAGAAGCAATATTATTTGCGGCATTTGAAGCAGCCCCCAAAATAACTTTAGTATTGTAATGGCGTAAAATCAAAACGGGAGCTTCGCGGCTCATTCTATCAGTTGTACCGTAAATCATTTCATCTATAGCCATATCGCCTATAACGAGTACAGATGGATTAGATAAATTTTCTATTTTATTTAAAATTTCCTCTTTATCAGCCGTAAACATTAGTTATCTCCAAATTATTTTTGAATTTGTACCCTTTAATATTAGCATAAAATTTCTATTATATGGGAATAAAAAAATAACTTGATTGACAGAAAAGACATAAAATATATTTATATAGCGCCATTGTTTTTTGAGTAGCTAAAAACACAGGTGCTATATAAATATATTTTATGTCTTTTCTGTCAATCAATGCAATAACATTTGCATAAAATCCATCCCCTTAATATAATTAAGTAATGAACTTCATAAACAATACAGAATTAAAAACATCATTTATAGGTATTTCACTTAGCGGATTAAGTACAACAGAATCTGCTGTAGCAGTATTAGATAAAAACCAGCACGTAATTATGCTTGATAAATTGTTTTCAATGAGCGATGTTAAATACTTTTTAGATAATTGGGCAGGAAAACAAAATTCTGTAATACTGGCTTCAATTCCCGAGAATGAAGTTATGCTCAGCAGCAAATGGAAATACAATTCAAGAACTTATGATATTGTAAATCTTGACCATAAAATGATTAACCGCGATGATTGGACAAACAGATTTTCTACCCGTGGAAGCGAATATTTTAAAGAATTAAGTAATAACGGCATAGATATTTTTCGATTTGATATAAGTAACATAAAAAACTATTTTGGAAGCTGTCTTGCATACCGTGAACGCACTCCTATTGATTGCAAATCACTTCAAGATACATTAAGAATAAAATACAATATGCGTGAACTACCTGTTAATATGCTTCCGGTTGCACAATTAGAAGCTATTTTAGGTGCATTTCTTGCAAGAAATATTGCATTAAATGAAAACTTTGAATACAAACAAATCGGTGAATATGAAACATTGCCAATAATTGGAATTTAAAAAAAGCAATAAATTTCTTTTACATGTTTTATATAAAACACAACAAAGGAGCCTATATGCTTTCTAAAATTCTCTCTTTTCAAATGCCTGCAATAAAAATGCAAACTTCAAGCAATTCAGTAAGAAATAATATTTTAGAACGATCACCCAAAACGGATACAGTTAGTTTTGGTCGTTCAAAAGAAACTGAAATACCGGAAGCAACAAAGAAAGTGTTAGATACAACTTCTTTTAAGTTTACAAAAAACAACGGCGAAATTTTTGAAGGAACAATTAAAGACTACCTTAAAAGTTCATTAATATGCAGACGTCCATTTGATGAACCATCTTTAATACATTGTACAGATACAAAACAAACAGCAGAAGATATTATAAACAACGGTCTTGACTGGACAAAAACAGGAAGAATGAAATGCGGTCCGGGAACATATTTTTCTGTTTCGCAAGCAGCTTCAATGGAACAAGGAACAGGGTCTATTGCGCTTGAGGGAACCTATATTGGAGATAAAAACAAATTTGCTACATTTGAACCAAGTTTTTATACCGCAATAGATGGCAATCCCGATATTTTAAATGCAGTTTCAAAAGTTCAAGACGGTAATGAAAGAAATACTATAAACAAATATTGCCACGATTTTATTATGGACGAAATGGGCGTTGATATTTTATATGCTTCTTCGGGCAGATGTGTTGGCGCTTTTGTTGTGTTAAATGATAACACAATGAAATTAAGTAAATATGGTTGGTAAATATATAAAAAATACCTAAATTGCTAATTTAAAGAAAATATTGCAAGGTGCAAATGTTCCTTTTTGCCCTCTACATATGATTTTTAACTCTACAGTTGGTCGTCACAGGGGTTCACAAGCTATATAATCTCAGAAATTAAAAAAAATCTTTTATAATTAATAGCAAAAAATACCGCCTCAAAATCGAAGCGGTATTTCTTATACTTTAAATTTAACTAAACAGTTGCTTATTTAGCAGCATTTTCAAGTCGTAAAGTTTCTGTTGTGATATCACAAACGCTTGATGGTCCAAAGTATTGAATAGAACCCGGGAAGATATATTTATCTTCTAAAGCCCATTTTTCTCTGTTTTCTTCTAATACTTTGAATACAGGACCATCTAACTCAACCAATGCTTTTTTAATTACAGGTTTGAATTGTCCGTGACGTTTTTCCATATTCATCATCATTGTTAACGGTACACCGCCTGCTACCCATTCACTTGCAGGAGCTGAAAGATTTTTAACAGATGATAAATAACCTGTTAAACCGAATTTCATTAAAGCGAATGCGTTATAACCTAATGAATAGCAATAGTCAGCGTCAAAGTTAGATGGGAATGCACATCTGCCTTCATAACCAAAGAAGTGGCATTGAGCAGAGAATTTACCGTTGAATTTACCTTCTTTTTTCATTTCTGCTAATTTTTCGCTAACCATTTCAATTAATAATTTTTCAGTTTCGATTTTAGAAACTTGAACGTTACCGTGAGGGTCTCTATCCATTAATAATTGTTGTTTAATCATTGTAGGAAGTGATGAGAATACAGCACCGTCTTCTGCATTTAATTTGCCTTTAATAATTTCAAATTTAGTATTTTCTTCTGCTGTTTTATAAGCTTCATCATTTTCAAGAACGGCTAATGTATCATTTAAGTTAGCAATCATTGATTTTATTTCAGGAATAAATTCAATTAAACCTTCAGGAATTAAAGCTATACCAAAGTTTTTACCCATATCAGCTCTTTTTGCTACTACATCAGCCATATAATCAACGATTTGTTTTAATGACATTTTCTTTTCTTCAACTTCTTCTGAAATTAAAGTGATATTTGGTTGAGTTTGTAATGCAACTTCTAAACCAACGTGAGTTGCGCTTCTACCCATTAATTTAACAAAGTGCCAATATTTTTTAGCAGAGTTAGCGTCTCTTAAAATGTTACCGATTAATTCAGCATAAGTTTTAGTAGCTGTATCAAAACCAAAAGATATTTCGATTTGGTCATTTTTCAAGTCGCCGTCAATTGTTTTAGGACAACCAATTACTTGGATACCTGTATTGTTTTTAACAAACCATTCAGCTAACATTGCAGCGTTAGTATTTGAATCGTCGCCGCCAATGATTACAACACCTGTAATACCTAAATCTTGGCAAACTTTTAATGATTTTTGGAACTGTTCTTCAGTTTCTAATTTTGTTCTGCCTGAGCCGATAATATCAAAACCGCCTGTATTTCTGTAAGCGTCAATTTTTTCAGGTGTAAATTCAATATAATCGCCATCAATAATACCTGATGGACCACCTAAAAATCCATATAATTTACTTTCAGGATTTGATTGTTTTAAGGCATCATACAAACCTGCAATTACATTGTGTCCGCCCGGAGCTTGTCCGCCTGATAAAATAACACCAATGTTTCTTTTTTCACAAGCTTCTTTTGTTGAAGATGTGTTGAAAGTTACAACAGGTTTTCCGTATGTGTTTTTGAATAATTCTTGAATTTGTTCAGCATCTTTAACACATTCTGTTTTGTTTCCTTCAGTCATAGTTAAATTGTTAATACCGCCTGCTAAAGCTGCAGGTAATTTTGGTTGGTATTTTAATCTTTCAATTTGAAGAGAAGAAAGTTCTTTCATTTAATAACTCCATTCTTTATGTACCAATTTACAAGTAAATTGTACCACAAAAAGCACAAATTTATCGGTACGATTTAGCTGTTTGGGCAATAAAAAACTTTTAAGTTCGATAAATAATCACAAAAAAGGCGAATTATGAAAAAACTCAGTTATTTATTTTTAATTTTAATATGTGCAAACCCTGTATTTGCATTTAACTATAGCGAAGAAGATAAAAATATGTTTTATGATGCGTTTTTGGATGGTTACATAACAGAAATGCAAAAAACTGTTGACCAGCTTGAAATTGAACAAGAGAAAAAAGACAAATTAATGAGCGCAATCAAAAAACAAACAAAAAAGCAGGAGTTAATTAATTCTTCTTGGAAATGCATTCAAGATTACCCTATCGAACAAATTGTTTCAGCTTCTGTTATTTGTACTGCTGATTGGACGGAAAAGCAGACAGAAAAGAATAAAAATTTGTTTAAGTTGTTAAAATAAAAAATGGTTGTAAAAAAGAAATTGAGGGCAGTATGTTACCTTTTCGTCCTGTGATTTCGCGATACCTAAAATCAATGGACTTCAAAGATAACATACTGCCCTCAATTTCTTTTTTACAACCATTTTTCATACCTATTGAAAAGTAGTAGAAATCTTCTTTTGACGGCCTGTGTTTTCGCGGTTCCTAAAAACAATGTCCGTCAAAAGAAGATTTCTACTACTTTTCAATAGTTTTTATTTGCAAATAAATTAAATTTATTGTCTAATAAAACTATGGATATAACAGTTAATAAATCAATGCCGTTAAAAGGCGAAATAGAAATCCCGGCAGATAAATCTATAACACATAGAGCTTTTATGTTTTCTGCACTAACAAAAGGAAAAGTTAAAGTAACTAACTTTTCAAAAGGTGCTGATTGTATGTCAACGCTAAAAATAATACAAGACCTTGGCTGTGAAGTTGAATTTATTAACGATAAAGAAGTAATTATTAATGCTGAAAATGCTATTAAAGCACCAGCTCAAACATTGGATTGCGGTAATTCAGGCACCACAACAAGATTAATGATGGGAATTTTGGCAGGGCAAAACTTTAATACAAAAATGTTTGGCGATGCAAGCCTTTCTAAACGCCCGATGAAAAGAGTTATTGCACCATTAGAATTAATGGGAGGCAAATTTAATCATAATGATTATAAAATGCCGATTGAAATTCTTGGAACGCAATTAAAAGGAATTGACTATAATTCACCATTAGCTTCTGCACAGGTTAAATCTTGCTTATTACTTGCAGGGCTTAACGCAGAAGGCACAACAACATTTACGGAGCCATATAAATCACGCAATCATACAGAGCTTATGTTTGAATATATGGGCGCTGATATCAACATTGATGGAAATAAAGTCAGTATTAAAAAATCACAATTACAACCAAAAGATATTACGGTTTGTGGTGACATCTCATCTGCTGCATTTTTTATGGTTGCTGCGTTGATTGTTCCAAATTCAGATATAATCTTAAAAAATGTAGGAATTAATGAAACAAGAAGCGGAATTATTGACGTTTTAAAAGCAATGAACGGAAACATTGAACTTTTAAATAAACGTATTGTTTCGAATGAAGAAGTAGCTGATATTAGAGTTAAATACTCAAATCTAAAAGCTACAACCATTGAAGGCGCTATGATTCCTCGTTTAATTGATGAAATACCTGTAATTACTGTTGCTGCTTCTCAAGCAGAAGGTACAACAATTATTAAAAATGCAGGTGATTTAAGAAATAAAGAAGCCGATAGAATTACTGCCGTTAAAACAGAAATGCAAAAACTTGGAATGAATATAGAAGAAACTCAAGACGGTTTTATAATTAACGGAAAAACAGAACTAACAGGCGACTGTGAAACCGAATGCTACCACGACCACAGAATAGCAATGAGTGCTTACGTTGCAGGTTTAATATGTGAAAAACCCATCAAAATTAAAGAATTTCAATGGGTTGATATATCTTTTCCGGAGTTTTTAGAACTAAATTCTAAATTAACTATTTCATAGGATATTTTACACTTGAACCGTTATTTGCATCCACTTTGAATGTAATATAAACTCTTTCGCCTTTATAATCATCAGGCGGAACATCAAAACTGTTTACATTAGATAAAGCAAGTAATACAGAATTATCTAAGCTTTCATTATGAGAGCTTGAAACAATAGTTTTAGAACTTAAATTACCCTCTTTATCAACTACATATTGAACTTTACATTCTCCGGTACCTTGAACAATAGATGTATCCCATTTACGATTGAATTCACTACCAATATTAACAATATACTCTCTTAATACAGGCGAAATTGTTCTAAATCTTTCATTTAATAACGGTAAATTAGCAATAGGGTCTTTAGCCTTAAATGCTGAAGGAACTGTAGTATCCCAATATGTTTTAACTTCAGGAATTTTTATATTTGCAGTTGCAACATTTTCTTTTATTTGAGTTTTCTTCTCTTTTTTATGAGGAGGTAAAACAAATAAAACCAAGATACAAAGAACGGCTATAATTCCCGCTGCAATCATAGATTTTTTCTTTTCAGCAGCTTCTCTTGCAAGCTCTTCAGCCTCTTCCGGAGTTAGTCTTTTTTTAGGTGCAACATGTCTTACAGGCTCCGGTTCGGGTTCATAATACTCTTCTTCATAAGTTTCTTCAAAAACTTCTTCAAATGTATCATTACCACAATCACAAAAATCGGGGCATAATTCGTATTCTGCATTACATTCTGTACATCTATACATTATTTATTTTCCTTATAAATTAAAAATCTTTATCTACTTTTTCTAATAATTCTTCTCTTACTATGATTTCAAATTTTGTATTTCCTAACATATTAGTTTCCATAATAAGAATTGATGTAGGTAATAATGCACCAACAAAGCTTAAAACCATACCCATTATATCACCGCCCATTACGCCGATGAAATATGAAACGTTCATTGTAACTTCAATAAATACAACGCAAAGCGCAATAATAAAGAATTTTTTAGCCTCTTTTTTAAGGTTTTTACTGCTTTCAACACCGTGAAGAACAACACCGTGAACATTATAATCACTGAAACCGTCTTGTTTAATTACATTAGAAGCTAACACTCTTTTTGTTGTAGCAAATGATGTTGCAAAACAATGGAAAGCGAAAATAATCATAATCATTGCTAATGCTAAGAAGATTGGAGAGAATTTAAAACCTTCTGCTAATCTTATCCAACCTGCAGCTTCAGGGAAACATTCAGCAAGTGTTTGTGATACAGCATAAGCCAAGAATGGAGCAGTGATAATACCTAAACCATATTCAAGATATGATTTAATTTCTAAGTTAAATATTTTCTCTTTAATATCTTTTAATTTTTTCTTTGTAATGTTGTTTACATATAAAGTAATCCATTGTTGGTAATCTTTAACAATTGCCTGGAAGTCTTCTCTGCTTTCATAGCTGTCTAGTTCTTCACCGGCTTCAGCTATTGTGTTTTGAGTAATAGCTGCAAATACAGCAAGAAATATACATAAGAAAGAACAACCGATTAACATTTGAGGAATTAATAACGGAAGTTGATATGTATGTAGTGATAATTCAACTAAACTGAATACCATAATAGCTGCAAAAATACCGCCGCCTGATAGTAAACATAAGCTTTGGATTGTTTTAGAAGATTGGCTTACTCTTGTTTTTCCTTTATTTTGAAGGGTTAAGAATTGTCCTAATTTTAAAATCATTGTAACAATGATAAAACCAACCGCTGCTAAGAATAATATTCTATTTTGTAATTGTCCGTTTAAAGATTCCAAACGAATAACATCTTTTAAAATAAATACCATTGCTAACGGAACAAACAAAATGAAGAAGTTTAAGAATGCCAAAATAATTTCATTTTGAGATAATTTATTTCTTAAATAATTTGCTTTATATGCAATTTCTTTTGTTATTAAAGCTCTTCTTCTTTCTATATCAGCTTTTCTTCTTTCTATTTTGATTTTTGTTTGAGCACCAACACCTTTACCATAAAGTGTTTCGATATCTTGTTCATTAAGCTCTTCATCTTCAATCATTGTGATTGTTTTTTTATTTTCAGCCCTTTTTATTTTTTCAGCATTTCTTCTGTTTGCAAGTTCTAAAGAACCGGGAACGACTTTTGGATTAATACCTGCTGCCGTAATTTTAATACTTATAAACTCATCAGAATCAGCAATCATTAATTTGCATAAAGAACCTATTTCTATAGCTTGACCTATAGGCTGCCCTCTAAATAAAACTTTGTCGCTTCTAAAATTATTAACAATCTGCCATTTTCCGGTTGGCAATTTTTGAAGTGAAATTATCAAATCGAAGCCCAAATTTAATTTAAAATGACAATTTGGAGCTGTTCCTATATTAATAACATTAATATCTGCATCATTAAATGATTTTTCGTTATGTTGAGATGTTATAGTAACTTTCATTCTAGTCCTCTATCTTCCTACAGTTTCCAAAATTTTTCTTACAGCAGCATCTACATTTTCTTCAGATGCCATTATTAATTGTTTTTCTTTTAAAACAGGTAATAATGTTTGTCTTATTTCATCCAATTTTTGAGGATGAGCAAATAAAAATGCCATTGTAAAATCAGGAATATATTTTAATGTTCCTTGTATATTTTTTGGTAAGGTATTCCAATTAATTTGTTTTCTAATATCACCTTCATTTTCCATATCACCAAGGAAAATAATTACAGGCCTGTAGCCTTCTTCTTTAAATCTTAACGCATCACCTACAGCTTTATACAATGCTAAACCATATGCGGTACCCCAATTTTTATCATCGTATCCGCCACGGGTTTCCATTGTTTTTTTCATTGCTACAAGTTTATTTGGCTTACCGTTATAAATATTGTATGCATCTTCTGTTACTGCATATATTAATGCATGATCTTCAGAATCTAATCTTTTACATATTTTCAAAATAGTTTGTTCTTGTTGATGCTGCAAACTCTTATTTGATGCTGATGTATCAAGCAAGAAAATTGTAGCTACAGGTTGAAATTGTTTTAATTCCATATTCATAAAACCAACTGCAACCAGTTTTACTACATAAAGTACTATCACCAATAATAGCCCTAAGGTACAAGTTCTTTTAAACATATTACTCTCGATTATACTATATTAACAATCAAAATTGTATCATATCTATTTATTTTTATGCAAGTTATTTCTTTTTTTAAAAATCCAAAAATCGGGATGTAACAAGGCTAAAAACGGAATTAATTCCAAACGTCCAATAAGCATATTAAATATACAGATTATTTTAGATAATATTGTTAAATTACTAAAACTTCCCATTGGTCCGAGTTCTCCAAACGCAGGTCCTACATTTCCAAGCGTTGAAATAGCACTGGTTAAACCAACAACAACATCTTGTTCTATAAAAATTAATAATACTGCACTTATTGCAAAAATTGTATAATAAAAGATTACAAATGATATCATTTGTTTAACAACATCTTCATGAATAATTATTTTATTTATTTTTACGGGATAAACACCATTCGGATGAAATATTTTAGAAATTTGTCTTTTTAAGTATTTAAAAATAAAAACAATTCTTAAAAGTTTCAAACCGCCCGAAGCTGAACCTATTGAAGCACCGCAAAACATTAATAAGAATAATAATAACTTAGCTCTTAAATTCCATTGATTATAATCAACAGACGCAAAACCTGTAGTTGTAATTATTGAAACGACCTGAAAAAATGCAGATTCAAAAGCTTTTTTCCAAGCATATATATGATGTGTGGTTAAAGTTATTGCAATACACAATGTAAAAAATAAAACAACCATAAAATAAAGCTTAAACTCATCATCTTTAAAAAGTGCAAGAAAATTTCTTTTTACATAAATTTTGTATTGAAGCGCAAAATTCATGCCTGATAAAAACATGAATATGCCGATAACCCAAAAGAATTTTGCTTGACCGTAGTCCATTATACTGTTTTGAGCAGGAGAAAACCCACCACCGGATAAACTTGATAATGAATTACAAACAGAATCAAAAACAGGCATTCCCATATATATTAAAACACCAATTTCTATAAGAGTTAAAATAAAATAAATACCCCATAATACAGCAGCTGTTTGTCTTATTCTGGGAGTTAATTTACTTTCGGTTGAACTTGCTCCCGGGGATTCTGCAAAAAACATTTGCCGTCCCGCAATTGCAAATTTAGGCAAAATTGCAATGAATAGGACTAAAATTCCCATACCTCCTAACCATTGGCTGAATGAACGCCAAAAGAACATTGTTTTAGGATAAACGGAAAAATCCGTTAAAACAGTAGCACCCGTCGTCGTAACACCTGATACTGCTTCAAATAAAGAATCTATCGGATTTAAGCCAAAATATAGAAATGGAACTGCAGCCAATATTGCAAATGAAAACCAAGCTAATAATACAACAGCTAGAGTTTCACTTTTGTTGATATTATTTAAGTCTTCTCCGCCTTTTTCTTCTTTACCTCTTAAACACATACTAAACAAATAAGAAAATACCGAAGCTCCAATAAACGGAATACAAGCATTATATTCCTTATATATTAAGGCGCAAATACAAGGCACAAGGATAACAACAGAAATATACTTTAATATCAAACTTAATGTATTTAATGCGTATTTATAATTCATTGATTAACCGCACCTTTTAAAATAGTTTAATATAGCATCTGCATTTTCTTGTGTTGTAAATATCATAAGATTATCATACGGCATAACTTGCGTTGTACCACGAGGAATTATTATTCTGTTTCTTCGTTGAATTATTGCAATAATTGCTTTACAAGGAAGTTTTAAATTCATAATCATATCTGTTTTAAAATCAAACGGAACGCAAATTTCCAAAACTTTACCTTGTCCTCTTTCAACAGTAGCCAATATTTCAACTTCTGTTTTTATTAAATGATTTTCTATGTCATCAATAGCTGCAGCATCTTGAGATATTGCAACATCAATACCCACTTTTTCGAATAAGTTTGCATTAGCGTTTTTTGATACCCTTGTAATTACTTTCGGAACGCCCAATTGTTTTGCAAGCAATGAACATAATAAATTCTTTTCATCATTATTTGTAACACTTACAACTACATCCGATTCGCTTACACGTTCTTCTTCCAAAAGTCCGAAATTAGCACCATCTCCGTTAATAACAAGCGTATTTTTCAAACTTTCCGTTAATTCAACACATCTGTCATAATCAAATTCAATAATTTTTATACGCATATTAACTTTTTCAAGATTTTGAGCAAGCATTAAACCAACGCTGCCGCCACCAATAATCGTTACTTGTTTAACATTATTATTCTCTTGAAAGAATTTATTAGCTAAAATATCTAAAGAATAAGAAGAACCCATAAAAATTACTTTATCATTTAATAAAAGTTCCGTATCACCATTTGGAATAAATAATTTATTATCCCGTGTTATACCCACAATTAAGGTTTCTTCAGGGAAACTACAATCTTTAATTTTTTTGTTTAAGAATTTTGTTCCTTCTATAACACGATATTCGAGCAACCTTGCTTTTCCGTTTGCAAAATTTTCAACATCTATCGCATTAGGAACAGTAATAATTCTGAAAATTTCTTGAGTCATTAGTTCTTCAGGCCATAGAACATAATCAATCATAAGTTCTCGCTGATATTTTGAACCGCGAACTAAAGATAAAGACTCAACATTATCCTGCTTACTTACAAAACATACTGTTTTTAGCTTAGTCATATTTGTAACGGTAAGACAAGCTACAATATTCGCCTCATCATTATCACTGCAAGCTATAAAGATATCAGCATCTTTTATACCAACAGACTCCAAAATAGCAATATTAGAACCCGACCCCTGCACATATTCAATATCCAATTTTTGAATTTCACTGCTGTTTTCGCTTTTATCATCAATTACGATAATATCGTGGTCTTCATATAATTTTGCCGCAATCAAACATGCTGTTTCATTTGCGCCATATATTACAATTTTCATAAAAATCCTTATTGTTTTTATAAAACTTATAAAACAAAAAGGATTTTTTGTCTATTCTGCAATATTTATCAATATAAATTATAAAGCCGCTAACTCTTGTGTAATTTGAGATTGCAAATATGAATTATCGGTATTATATGCTGCAACATAAGCTTTGGAAAGTAGTTTTCTTGCTTTTGCACTATTTCCGTATTGAAGCATTAATTCAGCTGCACTCCTGTAATTTTTAGCTAAATTTTCATAATCTTCAACCTTAGAATATGCCTCAGACGAATTTCCATATAAATTTAATGCTTTAGCTTTTTCCCCAAGTTTTTCACACATTTTAGCATTTTTAGAATATGTCAAACCTCTGACTTTTTCATTTTGAGTTTCCTCTGCAATAGTTGAAGCCATATTCATAAACATAAATGCATTTTGTTTATCGTATGTACCTGTATGAAGCTGAGCTAAATCAGACAAAGCTTTTGTTTGCAGTTTAAGATTGTCAGCCTCACCCGCATAAGAAACAGCAGCACAATAGTGTTCTACAGCAGGTTCAAAATTCACATAATCGTCATAGATTTTGCCCATTGAAATATGTGCTCTTGCTTTTATATTATTATCAGTAGTTTGTTTTGCCGCTCTATCATAACTATATAAAGCATCTTCAAGCTGGTTAAAATCATCATACAATCTGCCTGCTTCATAATTTATCATTGCACTTGTTTGGTAGTCTCCTATTTCATCAGCATATTCAAGTGCATTTTGGAAAGAATATAATGCCTGTTCTTTATTATCTATTGCTGCATATTTTTTAGCTTGAATAAACATTCTTTTAAGCTGTGCATCTAACGGAACATAAATACCATTATTTGTTTGTGCTGCCGTAGTATCTTCCGTTTGCATTGATATTGAATTATCTTGCTCAACAGCCGCTTCTGCAGCTTCTATAATGGTTTCTTCGTCGTTAGCAACAACAGCTTCTTCTTGAGCAATTTGTTCGGATTTATAATCAATTTGCTGCAAGAATAATGCATCTACCCAGTTTTCTACAACTTTAGACGGTTTTTTAAGTGTATTTGTAATATATTCATCTAATATTTGTGAGGCGCTTTTTAAATTAGATTGAATAATTTGCGGATTAGGATTATCTTTTTGTGCTTGATTTTCTATTAAACCTAAATAAGATGCCACCTCTTCTTTAATTTCATCAGGCGCACCAATAGCATTTGTTGTATTTTTAAAATCTTTAAGAACTTGATCTATACCGATTTTACGTCTTGTATAATCAATTGCAACCTTTTCACCATTAGGAAAATACGAATTATCTTTATGCTGTTTTCTTTCTTGCTGTAAATCATTTTCAGCATTTTGAGACGACTGAGAATTCTTCTCCTCATCTTGTTTTCTGGTAATTTGTTTTCTTTGATTTATACCATAATATGAATTTACATAATTCGGGTATATAGAATTATACAAGTTTTACCGCCTCACAATTACACTTTTATCCGCATCTAATTCTACATAAAATAGTATCTGATTTTTTAGGAAAATTTGGAATACACTATTTAGTGTATTAATGTTTTTGTAAGGAAAATCAAAGTTTTTTATACTAACCTTTTTCTATTTTTTGTTTATTCTCTTCTCGCCATTGATAAGAAATTTGATAATTTATATTATTTTCAATTGCAAGATGCTTCATTAAAACTGCAAGATTGAGAATTTCATCAGTAATTTTTCCGAAAATACATCTTGGATTATTTGCAGCGCTATTCGACTCACAATCAATAACTATATTTTTAACACCCGAATCAATGCATTTTTGAATGAATTGGCGCACATCATCTTCATTTGCACTCCAAGAGAAAAATATATATTTAACAAAAAGCATATCAGGATATTGCGCATATTTTTTGATATTTTCCCAAACCTTATTAAAGTTATTTTGTCTTTTTATTTTTTTGTATGTTTCTTCCGTGCCGCTATCAGGACTTATTTGTATACTCATTGAGCCATCTTTTAAACCTTCAAGAATTGTTTGAGAAAACTCAATACCGGAAGAATTTATAGCCTGTCTTATATTATGTTTATGAAAATAAGCAGCAATATCTTCAAACTCACTGCATATAGTAGGTTCACCACCGCCCCAATTAATAAGGCATGAACTGCTTACCATTTTATCTTTTATAAATCGTTCTATAATAGGAAGCAAACGGAACTTTATATCCTCAGTTTTTCTTCCAATTCCACAATACACGCAATTTGAATTGCATTTTGTAAAATGGTTAATTGTAAAAAATGTTATATTATTTTCATACGGCATCTTGGGCACAATTTGTTTTTGTAAAAACGTGCAACCTTTGCAAGGTGAATTTTCAGTTTGATTTAATTTCATAAGTTTATCTACATTTTTAATGTAGTCTAAAGATGAAAATTTATTAATTAATTTTAAATGTCGTTTAGGTTCAAATCTTTTTTGTTCCGCAGGATAAATCAACGGCGGCGAATACGGCATTTTATTACAATGACAACACTTATGGACACTAAACGGTAAAAAAGAAATATCTTCATATATTCTTGAACAGAACATTAATTCTTTACCGGCATATTTTTTGTTTAGTCTATTAATAAAAAACTTTTTTAACATGTAGTTTATTTTAGTATAAAAAGCAATAATTGTATAAAGAAAATTAATTTTTAATTTTACGCAAAAAAAAAAGGAACTTTTAAGGGTTCCTCTGAAATCTTTTTCAATTTCCTCGTGTGTTAGTAAAGGTAGTAAGTAAGGTAAGTGTATGAATAAAAAATCTTTTTATTTTTTTATTTGTTTATCATTTCCATATATATAAAGTATATAAGTTTTCAATAATTGCGCATCAAGGCTCATTTTGTAATATTTCTTTACAATAAGCTTGATTACTTATAGGTTTCTATTTTTTGTCCTGTGTTTTTTGCTTCGGGGAAGCAAGAAAACAATGGACTTCAAAATAGAAACCTATAAGTAATCAAACTTATTGTAAAATTCATAAATTTCCTGCTATGATGATAAAAAAGGAGAATATTATGAAAATTGCAGTAACTTATCAAGACGGAAATGTTTTCCAACATTTTGGTCACACAGAAGAATTTAAAGTTTATGATATTGAAGATAATAAAGTTGTTAATACTGAAATTGTTTCTTCAAATGAACTTGGACATAGTGCATTAGCTTATTTACTTGAAGAAAATAAAATCAATGTACTAATTTGTGGTGGTATTGGCGGCTGTGCTATTGGTGCTTTAAGAGAATACGGCATTGAATTATTTGCAGGAATCACAGGAAGTACAGATAAAGCTGTTGAAGACTATTTAGCAGGAAATCTTGTACAAGTAAGTGAAGCAAATTGTTCTCATCATGAACACCATGGTGAAGAAGGACATTCATGCGGTCATTGCCATTAATATAAAAAAGCAAGCTGAACTTATTGTTTTAGCTAACATTGTTTTTAGGAACCGCGAAAACACAGTCAGCTAAAACAATAAGTTCAGCTTGCTTTTTCACTAAAAGAAAGGATACAAAAACAAAGA